>OKWA01001058.1_pt1 | contig 10712 bp, 9 predicted proteins | sample 1606861 | NCBI WGS metagenome assembly OKWA01 (sample SAMN03281007, study PRJEB24777) | human gut metagenome | isolation source: fecal sample PR166 from 1 month old female Malay infant, vaginally... | reverse complement strand
GCTATGCGTTTAGATAAATTATTAGGCCAGGCGGGCTATGGTTCTCGCAATCAGGTCAAGAAGCTCATTCGTAGTCGGCAAGTCTATGTGGATGGTGTCTTGGCGGATAGAGATAATCTTAATGTGGATGCTAGTCTCCAGACCATAACGGTTTCTGGAAAGGAACTGGAACATTCGCCAGAAGTTTACTATCTCATGAATAAGCCGTCAGGAGTGGTGTCAGCTCGAAAGGACAAGGAACACCAAACAGTTATTGATTTGATTAGGCCTGAGGATCAGCGAGAGGGCCTTTATCCTGTGGGGCGTTTGGATAGAGATACGGAAGGTTTGGTGCTGATTACCAACAATGGTCCCTTGGGCTTTGCTATGCTTCACCCACGCTATCATGTGGCTAAGATTTATTACGTTGAGGTCAATGATGTTCTTGGGCCTGATGCACCTGCATTTTTTGAGTCAGGTGTTGTCTTTGAGGATGGGACTATTTGTAAACCAGCTCAGCTGGAAATTCTCAGTTCAGCTAGTGACAAGAGTTGTGCTCAAATCACGATTTCAGAAGGCAAGTTTCATCAAGTGAAAAAGATGTTCTTGGCTTATGGGGTCAAGGTGACCTACCTCAAACGTATTTCCTTTGGAGATTTTGTCTTGGACGAAAAGTTACCAAGGGGAAGCTATCGTCCATTGACCGAGGAGGAAAAGAGCATCTTAAAAAGGTATTTAAACTGAGCCATTTTAGTTTTGGGTTATTTGGGTTATGTTACGATGGAAGTGCTAGCTATAAGTAATAGTTATGGTATCCCATAAGTAATTTTAACTATTCATTTGGTCAATACAGTGGTATGATAGAAGTAATTTAATCGGTAAGCTTAGTTAGCGCAACTTCATGTACTGTTTTAGGACAGTGAAAGAGGGAGGTCTATTATGACAGATGTATTTTACGAGGATTTAGCAAAGACACGTCAGCAAATTCATCAACATCCAGAAGTTTCTGAAGATGAACACGAGACAACCATTTTTTTGAAAGGGTATTTGAGAAAATTAGGTATTGAACCTTTAAATTATCCTTTAAAGACAGGACTGATTGCTGAAATTGGGTCAGGCCACCCGATTATTGCTTTACGTGCTGATATCGATGCGCTTCCAATTCAGGAAAATACTGGACTTTCTTATGCCAGTGAAAATGGAGCCATGCACGCATGTGGTCATGATTTTCACCAAACCTCTCTTCTTGGAGCAGCACAGATTTTAAAAGAAAGAGAAGCGGAGCTGAAAGGTACAGTTCGCTTGATTTTCCAACCAGCTGAGGAAAATTTCCAAGGGGCCTACCAGATTATTGAAGCGGGTGGTATTGACGGTGTGTCAGCTATCATCGGTTATCACAACAATCCTCACTTGAAACCGGGACAGATTGGTCTTCGTTCAGGTGCGATTATGGCAGGTGTGGAGCAGTTTAGGGTTGATGTCAAGGGTGTTTCTTCGCATGCAGCCCGTCCTGATTTGGGTGTGGATACGGTTTTGGTCACTACGACCATCATTAACAATTTGCAACAAATCGTAGCCCGAACGATTTCACCTTTTGACTCAGCTGTTTTGTCAGTCACTCATATCGAAGTTGGCAATACTTGGAATGTTCTGCCAGCATCAGGCTTTTTTGAGGGAACAATTCGTACTTTTGATCCTAAGATTCGTGAGGATGTCATTGCTCGTTTTGAAAAGGTCGTTCAGGCAACAGCAGACCAATTTGGTGCTCAGGCTGAGATTGTTTGGGGCAATTCTCCTTTTGTGACTTACAATGATTTGACGCTTACACCTCTCATCTTTGAAAATTCTAAGGCTTTCGCAGAAGTGATTGAAACCTTGCCATCAACAGGTGGCGAAGACTTTGCGACTTATCAGAAGGCAATCCCAGGTGTTTTTGCCTTCATTGGTTCTAATGGTGACGATGATGCTGCCGACTGGCACCATGATGATTTCCTTGTGAAAGACGAAGCCTTACCTGCAGCTGTTAATTACTATGTGGAAAACGCCCTCTTCCTACTTGATTATTTTAAGGCTAACCACTAATCCTTGGAGGATATACCATTGAAGCATCTAGCCGATTGGCTGGGTGCTATTCTTGTTTCGTGATGAATTTGGTGATAAGAAGGTGCGATTTTCTTTTTCTTTGGTTTTTCGATAAAATGAAAGCGTTGTCATTTTAAAAATAAGTTAGGAAGTGGTCAAGTATTTTACAGGAAACCTTTGCCTTATGACTTCCAAGTAAGGAGAAAATATGTTAATTGGTATCCCAAAAGAAATCAAAAATAATGAAAATCGTGTGGCGCTAACACCTGCTGATGTCCAAAGTCTTGTGGCTAAGGGACATGTCGTGTTAATCGAAACAAATGCAGGCCTTGGCTCTGGTTTTGCGGATGCAGATTATGCCAATCAAGGTGCTAAAATCGTTGCAACTGCTGCAGAATCATGGGCAGCAGAACTTGTTGTTAAAGTTAAGGAGCCACTTGCTGAAGAATATGGCTTCCTTCGTGAAGACCTTTTACTCTTTACCTATTTGCACATGGCAGCAGCTCCGGGCTTGGCAGATGCAATGGTTAATGCCAAGACAACAGGTGTGGCCTATGAAACGGTTCGTGATCAAGAAGGGCACTTGCCACTCTTGGTTCCAATGAGTGAAGTTGCAGGACGCATGGCTGTACAAATTGGTGCTCACTTCTTGACTAAGCAAGAGGGTGGTTCTGGTGTGCTTCTAGGAGGAGTGCCTGGTGTTCCTAAAGGTAAGGTTACCATTATCGGAGGTGGTGTCGTAGGGACACATGCAGCCCGTATTGCACTTGGACTCGGTGCCCAAGTAACCATTCTTGATATTAGCGCCAAACGTTTGTCAGTCCTTGAAGATGTCTTTGGTAGTCAAATTCAAACACTGATGTCAAATCCTTTCAATATTGAAGCAAGTGTCCGTGATGCTGATGTGGTTATCGGTGCCGTTCTTATCCCAGGTGCTAAAGCGCCTAAACTTGTTACTGACCATATGGTTAAACAGATGCGTCCTGGTTCTGTTATTGTGGATGTAGCGGTAGACCAAGGTGGGGTTATTGAAACAGCGGATCGTGTAACGACTCATGATGAACCAGTTTATGAAAAATACGGTGTCCTTCACTATGCCGTTGCTAATATTCCAGGTGCTGTGGCACGTACATCAACCATTGCCCTTACCAACGTTACCCTTCCTTATATTGAAGCTCTGGCAGGACTAGGCTTCAAACAGGCAATTCAAAATGATGAAGGTCTTCGTCAAGGTGTAACAACCTACCAAGGACACATCACTAGCCAACCGGTTGCCGAAGGATTAAACAGAAATTACACGTCAATTGACGAATTGCTATAAGGATCAATCTATCCTAATAACAGAGGAGCCACGCCATGATTGGTGTGACTCCTTTTTGATATTCAGTGTTTTACCGTTTGATATGGCTATAGCTACTAAGCTTGATAATGGTAGAATGACTCCTAATGATAGTTCTGTTTTATGGTATAATGAAGTAGGTAAATACTATAGTAATGACTATTAAAAATGTTTATTGTTTCTTGCTTTGGCATGCAACTTATTAGGAGGTTTTAATCATGGCTAATCATATTCGTGTTATTGTGTCGATTGTTTTGGCTCAGCTGATTGTCCTTTATCTAGGACTTCAGATGGCTCTACCATTTACTAAGGTTCTAACTACGGTAGGTGTGGTTGCTTTTCTCGAGATTGTTTATCATGTGGTGATAGCTCGTAAGATTGGAGCAAACATTTCATTCAGAGTGTTTTGGCAAACGTTTAAAAAGGTCTTTCGCAAAAATGCTGCCTTTTTAGCTCTTTTAGGGGTTGCACCGATTTTCTTCAAAAGTGAAGATTTCATGGCCTTCATCACCTGGCAGCTTTTCTTTGTCGTCTTGGTGAGTGATGTCATCATGGCTTCAAATGACATGCCATTATCTCGATGACAGCTAAAACCTAAACATTTCATTGGGAGAATGTGGATAATGTTTACCATTCAAAGAAATCATTTGTCAGACCAAGGTGTAGATTATGTCACTTTTGGCAAGGGAGACAAAAATCTCATTATCATCACGGGATTAAGTTTGCAACGTTTAAGTGATCTGTCCGATCTTGCTATTTACGCCTTGTTTTATCAATATGCTAAGGAGTACAAGGTCTTTATTTTTGATCGAAGGGATCATATCGAAGAAGGCGTTGCTATCGAGAATATGGCGGATGACCTTTATCATTCTTTGGAAGCATTGCATATTGATAATGCTTCTATCATAGGCATATCACAGGGTGGAATGATTGCTCAGATATTTGCTATCAAGTATCCTCAAAAGGTGAAAAAGCTAGTATTAGCGCTGACACTCGCTCGCAATAATACCATCAGTAGACAAACCATCAGAGGGTGGATTGAGATGGCCGAAAAGGGTGATATGGATAAGTTAAATAAAGACGTGATGAATAAGTCTTTTTCGTCTCCTGTTTTAAAGAAATTATATTGGACTAACAACTTATTTTTGAGGTCTGTAAGCAAGGAAAAACGCAATCGATTTGTTCGTTTAGCCAAGTCAATTCTAGCCTTCGATTGCTATAGTTTGCTTGATAAAATCACTTGTCCGACTCTTGTTCTGGGAGCTAAAAAAGATTTGGTTCTGGGAGTGGATGGTGCAAGAGAACTTGCGAAACGCATTCCCCATGCTTCTTATTATGAATTTGACAAATTGGGGCACGCAGCTTATGTTGAAAGCAGACGGTTCAATAAAGTTTTATTAGAATTTCTGCAATAAATCACTCAGAAAACTCATTTTTAAAGAGTGTTTATATCTCCAGTGATATAAGATATGAAAGTGGTTACGGCAAAAGCTGTAGCCTTTTTATTTTTCCAGTTCAGATATGTGCAGTCTGAAAAATTAAATGATAGAATGGCAATAGATAGGAGGATACAGAAATGTTGAACTATGATTTGATTGTTATCGGTTTCGGTAAAGCCGGTAAAACTCTGGCTGCTAAGATGAATGCAGCTGGTAAGAAAGTTGCTGTCATCGAACGCAGCAAAGCCATGTATGGCGGTACTTGCATTAATATTGCTTGTATCCCAACCAAGACTATGATTGTAGCGGCCGAAAAGGGCTGGTCATTTGACGATACCATGAAAGAACGTGGTGCGGTGACTGGTCGTCTTAACGCTAAGAATTATAAAATGTTGGCCGATAATGGCGTTGATGTCATTGATGCAGAGGCACATTTTGTGTCAAATAAGGTTATTGAAGTAGTGGCAGGTGATGACCGCCAAGAGCTTACAGCTGAGACTATTGTCATCAATACAGGTGCTGTGTCTAATGTCTTGCCTATTCCTGGCTTGACAACAGCTGAGCATGTCTACGATTCAACTGGTATTCAAACCCTTGAAGCCTTGCCTAAACGCTTGGGTGTCCTAGGTGGTGGTAATATCGGGCTTGAATTTGCTGGCCTTTATAACCGTTTGGGAAGCCAAGTGACTGTCTTGGATGCAGCGACTAGCTTCTTGCCACGTGTGGAGCCATCTATTGCTAAGTTGGCCAAGGAATACATGGAAGAGGACGGCATTGTCTTTGAGCAAGGTGTTAAAACTTCTGAAGTTAAGAATGACGGTGATGAAGTTGTCGTTGTTACTGATAAAGGAGACTTCCGTTTTGATGCGCTCCTTTATGCGACAGGACGCAAGCCTAATATTGAACCCCTTCACTTGGAAAACACCGATATTGCCTTGACTGAGCGTGGTGGTATCCAGGTTAATAAGCATTTGGAAACAAGTGTTCCGGGTGTCTTTGCAGTGGGTGATGTTAATGGTGGCCTTCAATTCACTTATATTTCATTAGATGATTTCCGTATTGTCTTTAATTACTTGACAGGGGATGGTAGCTATAACCTTGAAACACGTGGAGTAGTTCCAACTGCCATGTTCCTCAACCCACCTTTGGCACAAGTTGGTCTTACTGAAGACCAAGCCAGAGCAGCAGGTGGACCAGTTGCTGTCAAGGAACTTCCAGTTGCTGGCATGCCTCGTGGTCATGTAAACGGTGATTTGCGTGGTGCCTTCAAAGCTGTGGTAAATCCTGAAACTAAGGAAATCTTGGGTGTGACCCTCTTTGGTCAAGAATCTCATGAAATTATCAATCTAATTACCCTAGCGATGAACCATCACATTCCATATACAGATTTGGCTAAACAAATCTTTACTCACCCAACTATGGCTGAGAACCTAAATGATTTGTTTGCGATATAAGATGAAAAGAGCCGAGAGGCTCTTTTTTGAAAACATCACTCTAATACAAAGCGACACTCTAGGTTAGATGTCGCTTTTTTTGCGCTTTGATGATAAGATAGAAGTGCTATAAGAAAATTCTTTAGATTGGTGCTCTTTGTCTGCATTGAATGATTGATAGACCTTGAGTCACCACTAAAAAACGTATGAAAAACGTAGAAAGACACTCGCTTGCCAGTTGGTCTGTGAGTGTGTGTAACTTATGACTAAGAAAGTAGGAGTGGGTAAGGCCCACAGTAAGATTATTTTGATGGGTGAGCACTCGGTCGTTTATGGTCATCCTGCCCTTGCTCTCCCTCTCAAGGACATTGAGGTTGTCTGTCAGATTCAGGCGGCTGATACTCCTTTGACGCTCAAGGCTCAGGATCCCTTGACGACAGCGATTTTTTCAGCGCTTAATTATCTGGAAATCAAGAATCAGCCTATTAGCTATGCTATTAAGTCTAGCGTCCCTGAAAAGCGTGGCATGGGATCGTCTGCAGCGGTTGCCATTGCAGCGATTCGTGCGGTTTTTGATTATTTTGAACAGGAGCTTAGCCGAGAGACCTTGGAAATGCTGGTCCATCAGGCGGAGACCATTGCCCACAGTAAGCCCAGCGGTTTAGATGCCAAGACTTGTCTGAGTGACCGAGCTATCAGCTTTACCCGTAATATTGGCTTCAAGGAAATCGAGGTTGATCTAGGTGCCTATCTAGTTATCGCAGACACGGGCATTCATGGAAACACCCGTGAGGCCGTGGAAAAGGTTGAGGCTATCGGACTAGATGCTTTATCAGACCTAAATCAGCTAGGCGAATTAAGTCAGAGGGCGGAAGGAGCCCTCAAGGCCAAGGATCAAGAGCTTCTTGGGCAGCTTATGTCGCAAGCCCATAATCACCTTAAATCTTTAGGTGTGTCCTGCGATTTGTCTGACCTGCTCATAGCGACTGCTCTGGAACAGGGTGCGCTCGGGGCCAAGATGTCAGGTGGAGGACTGGGTGGCTGTATTATTGCCCTGACAAGTACTAAGAATCAAGCCCAAACGATTGCTAAAAAACTTCAAGAAAAAGGAGCGGTAAACACGTGGATAGAAAGCCTGTAAGCGTCAAATCGTACGCAAATATTGCTATTGTCAAATACTGGGGTAAGGCGGATACCAAGCGTATGATTCCTTCAACTAGTAGTATTTCACTGACTTTGGAAAATATGTATACGGAAACCAAGTTGTCCTTTCTGCCTGAGGATGCGACCGGTGATGTTATGTATATTGATGACGAGCTCCAAGGGGAAAAAGAAACAACCAAGGCCAGCAAGGTTTTAGATTTCTTCCGTACTAATCCCAACCAGCATGTCAAGATTGAAACTTGGAACAATATGCCAACAGCTGCGGGTCTATCATCAAGTTCCTCAGGACTTTCTGCCCTAGTTAAGGCAGCAAACGAGCTCTTTCAAGTCGGAAAAACGCAGTCTGAATTGGCTCAAATTGCCAAGTTTGCTTCAGGATCATCATCACGTTCTTTCTTTGGACCATTGGCAGCCTGGGACAAAGATAGTGGTGAGGTTTACCAAGTTGAAACAGACCTCAAATTAGCCATGATTATGCTAGTTTTAACAGATCAAAAGAAACCCGTATCAAGTCGTGATGGTATGAAATTGTGTACCGAAACATCGACCTCCTTCCCAGAGTGGATTAAACAGTCTGTGCTAGATTACAAGGATATGTTGGCCTATCTCAAAACAAATGATTTCCAAGCGGTCGGCGAGCTCACTGAAGCTAATGCCCTTCGTATGCATCAAACCACAAGTACGGCCAACCCTCCATTTTCATATCTGACGGATGCTTCCTATCAGGCTATGGATAAGGTTAAGGCCCTCCGTGCCTCTGGTGAACAGTGTTACTTCACTATGGATGCGGGGCCAAACGTTAAGGTGCTCTGTCTGGAAGAAGACCTGAACCGCCTAGCAGACCACTTCCGTAAGGACTATCAGGTCATTGTTTCACGCACCAAGGAGTTGCCAGATGCCTAAGCCCTCAGTCATTCAGGCCAGCGTAAAAACAGGTGGGAAACTCTACATTGCTGGAGAATATTCAGTCTTAACACATGGTCAAACGGCCCTAATCCAATTTATTCCTATTTTCATGTCAGCAGAGGTCAAGGAAGCTCCAAGCACACAGCTGTCTTCAGATATGTTTGACTACAGTGTTGGTCGAGAGCCAGACGCAAATTATGCTCTCATTCAAGAGGCCTTGAATACTTTTGAGGCATATTGTGGTGAGGAATTACCTAATCTAGACCTTTCCATCACAGGAAAGTTGGAACGTGATGGGGTTAAATTTGGTATCGGTTCTTCGGGTTCTGTTGTGGTATTGACCCTCAAGGCCTTGGCAGCAGTCCTTCAGAAAGACTTATCTAAAGACATTCTCTTTAAGCTAGCTAGCTACACCCTCCTCAAGCAAGGAGACAATGGTTCTATGGGGGACCTAGCTTGTATCGTATACGAGGATTTGGTTGCCTATCGTTCCTTTGACCGTGCAAAAATAGCAGAGCTAATAAATCAAGTGACCTTATCAGAGCTTTTGGAAAAAGACTGGGGATATCGTATCAGACCTATAGTACCAGCTCTCAAGGCTCATTTTTTGGTGGGGTGGACCAAGCAAGCTGCTATTTCAAAAGACATGGTTAAGATGGCCAAATCTCGCATATCAAGCCAGTATCTAACTGAAACCGAAGTGGCTGTTCAAGCTGCCATCAAGGCTCTGGAAACAGGAGATAAGACCTTACTTAAGAGCAGCCTCCAAGCTGTCAGTGACCAGTTGGAATCGCTTAGTCCAGATATTTATGTGGACAAGCTGAAAAAACTCAAAGAAGCAGAGCAAGGACTCGATGCTATTGCTAAGTCTTCTGGAGCAGGTGGTGGTGACTGTGGTATCGCCTTTGCCTTTGACCAAGCCAGCCGAGATATTCTAGTTAAGCGCTGGCAACAGGCAGGCATAGAGCTCTTGTATGAGGTTTAGGGGTCAGCTAAGTAGACATTATCACGCAAGAAAGTAAAGAAATAACCTATGACAAATCGTAAAGACGATCACATCCGTTATGCCCTTAAGTACCAATCGCCCTACAATAGTTTTGACGATATGGAACTTATCCACAAGTCTCTACCGACTTATGATTTAGATCAGATTGACTTGTCCACACATTTTGTGGGACGAGATTGGAAATTTCCTTTTTATATCAATGCCATGACAGGTGGTTCTGCCAAAGGTGGCGCTGTCAATCGAAAACTAGCTGAGGTGGCCAGCCGAACGGGTATTCTCATGGTAACGGGTTCCTATAGTGCTGCTCTAAAGGGAGAGACACCAGAATCCTTTGACTATCGTCAAGAGTTTCCAGACTTAGACCTTGCGACCAATATCGGTGTGGATAAGTCTGTGGACCTGGGCATTAAGACGGTGGAAGCTATGAACCCAGTCTTTTTACAGCTCCATGTTAATCTTATGCAGGAGCTCCTCATGCCTGAAGGAGAGCGTATTTTCCATACCTGGAAGGAAAATGTGGCGGCTTATGCACAGAAAATAGACTGCCCACTTGTCCTCAAGGAGGTCGGCTTTGGTATGGATGTGGAAACCATTCGTTACGCCATGTCTCAGGGCATCAAAACTGTGGATATCTCAGGTCGTGGTGGGACTAGCTTCGCCTATATTGAAAATAGTCGAGGCGGCAACCGTGATTACCTCAATGACTGGGGACAAAGTACGGTTCAGACCCTCTTGCAAACCCAAGACCTTCGTGAAGCTGTGGAAATCTTAGCCTCTGGTGGCGTGCGCAATCCACTTGATATGGTTAAATGTCTGGTTCTAGGAGCAAAAGGTGTAGGCCTCTCACGAACAGTCCTTGAATTGGTAGAACGTTACCCTGTGGATAAGGTTGTGGCTGTCGTTAATGGCTGGAAAGACGACCTTCGTCTCATCATGTGTGCCCTTGATTGTCGGACTGTTGATGAGCTCAAATCTGTGGATTACATCTTACATGGTAAGCTACAAGGGACTTATATCAAACAAGAGAAGTAGGAAAGAGCCAAGTGCTATTTTTTAATTTTTAAAGATGGTAAAACAATTTCTCTAGGCGATGATATTATGGAGACATCATTTTAACACCGGTCAAGGATAATAATGACATTCTTGATTTGACTTGTTTCTAGCGAGCAAAGCGAGCACTTAACGAGACTTTCCGCTGTGAGAAAAGTTCTAGAAATACTTGTATTTCTAGAACTCGGAATTTTTGAGAGTAAAACAGTTTGGGGAACTGTTTTAGCCTGAGCCTAGAAATTAAAAAGTGAAGGGGCTCAAAAATTAGTCATGGAACTTCGAAGAAGTTCGCTGACGTCCGTACTCACCTAAGG
>OKWA01001054.1_pt1 | contig 10779 bp, 7 predicted proteins | sample 1606861 | NCBI WGS metagenome assembly OKWA01 (sample SAMN03281007, study PRJEB24777) | human gut metagenome | isolation source: fecal sample PR166 from 1 month old female Malay infant, vaginally... | reverse complement strand
ACGAGCTGTTCAATAGTAGGCAACTTGAATTCTCCGATTCAGTGGTTTCTCTTGCTTTCGTGTGACCGCCGCACTGCGCCACACTTCTCAGCTCTCCGGACGCTCGTCTGCTGACGGCATCCGACGAATCGGAAAAGATAGCCCAGTCCACCGGCCCGATGGCCTTCTCCCCTCCCGTCGGCGCATTGCTGCGTGCGATCAGCGGTTTGAAGGATATCCCAGCGCGCACACCTATTACATAAGGTATGCCGTTGGCACACACAAATATCAATACTACGATTTCGCCGGACAACGACGCGCCGGAGAGTATTTGCCCCACACTCTGCCTCACACAGCAGGTGCCCCCGCGGAGACTATGTCGCACGGGGGCACCGCCAAGGAGGTTCAGCTATCCATCATTCACCACATACCAACTGTGTTATCTAGCACGTCCATGTGCTCTTCCATATCCAATGGGAACATCCATTTGCGGCCCGGCCTCTTTGCCGTATCACCTTGCCGTTTCCGCACTTCTAGTATAGCAAAACCGCCCCTGCGAAACGCCCAAAACAGTAATCGGGAGTAGGTGGGAGCGGTTATTGCGCAGTCGGTTTTCAGCTGAGAAAATCAGCCTTCGACCTTGGCATCAGCGGCTGAGTGAGAATGCGCTTGAAGTCATCCAGCGTCAGCGTCAGGCCCATGCCGAACAACACAATACCCAGCATGTAACCGGTGTATGCCTTGCCCCACAGGCTGGCAGCCGGCACGAAGTAGTTGAATACGGCCCACACGATAACGATGACGGTGAACCATTTGGTCAGCCAATCGGCGAAAGCCTTGACCTTCTCCATGATGTCTCTCTTCTATGTTTGGTGAAGTAACATCGCAAGAAACTAAACGGAATTGACCAAGAATGGACAATTCTTGTTCGCATCGTGAACGCTCGCATGTCCACGCCCAAGGCATGAGATGCAAAAGAACAATGACTTCGACGGGCGAGAACGCGATGAACCACAATCGCAACACACCGGCACGCACATTTTTCACAGGATTGTGTATAGTATTCACCTGTTGTGCTAATTCAGCGCTTTGCGCGCCGAGTCAAACACCATGGTGGCCATAGCTCAGTTGGTAGAGCATCTGATTGTGGTTCAGAAGGTCGCGCGTTCGAGCCGCGTTGGCCACCCCAGCAAGACCCTTCCGTTCATGGAAGGGTCTTTTGTTTTTTTCTGCGCACCCCCACGTTGTACACTCGGGGCTGTCCACTTCACCAAACCCAAAGACATAAAGGTCCATCATGCTGTCTTTTGAGAACGATTACTCCCGCGCTGCCCACCCTGCCGTACTGGAGGCCTTGGCCGAAGCCAACAATCATCTGTATTCGGGTTATGGCTCCGACGAGCTTACCGAACAGGCCAAGGCGAAGATTCGCGAGGCTTGCGGCCAGCCGGATGCGGACGTGTGGTTCCTGGTAGGTGGCACACAGACCAACCAGGTCGTCATCGATACCATCACACCGGCGTATGCAGGCGTGATCACGGTCGCGTCCGGCCATCCGAACGTGCATGAGGCCGGCGCCATCGAGTTCTCCGGCCATAAGGTACTCACGATTCCCCACCACAACGGCAAGATGGATCCGGCCGAATTGGACGAATTCTGCAAGACCTTCTATGCGGACGGCAACTACGAGCACATGGTGTTCCCCGGTTCCGTATACGTCTCGCAAAGCACCGAATACGGCACCATCTACTCCAAGGCCGAATTGCAGGCCATTGCCGACGTGGCGCATACGTACGACATGCCGCTGTTCGTGGACGGCGCACGTCTTGGCTATGCACTGACCGTCACCGGCAGCGATATGACGCTGGAAGATATGGCAAATATCGCCGATGTGTTCTATATCGGCGGCACCAAGGTAGGTGCCCTGTTTGGCGAGGCTATTGTGTTCACCAAGCACAACACGCCGAAGCATTTCCTGACCCGTATCAAGCAGCATGGCGCGCTGCTGGCCAAGGGCTTCGTGCTGGGTGCGCAGTTCGATGCACTATTCACTGACGACTTGTACTTCAAGATCGCCCGCAATGCCAATGAGGCGGCCGACCGCATTCGTGAGGCACTGCACGCCAAGGGATACACGCTCACCTTCGAAGCACCGACCAATCAGATCTTCGTGACGATGGACCAGCCGACCATCGACCGGCTCGAACATGACGTGAAACTTGGATTCACTGAAAAGGCTGATGATACGCATACCGTGATGCGCATCTGCACGAGCTGGGCCACCACGCCCGAAGAGGTCGACCAGCTTATTGAGTTGCTGTGACCGTTGAGCTCCAGGTCTCTCCCTCCGCCATCACTTCGCGATGCCAGCTCCCTCGTCAGAGGGAGGTTTTTAAGCTCCCTCTGACGAGGGAGCTGGCCGCCGAAGGCGGACTGAGGGAGAGACCCCGGTCAAAACGAACCTACTCCCCTATGGCTTCGCATTCCATGTCCACGAACTTGTGAACCGAGGCTTCCACGGAATAGTGCGACTTGGTGTATTCGGCGTACTTCTCACCCCATTCTGCACGCTCAACCTGATGTTCGATCCACCAATCGATACGCCGTGCCAGCATCGCCGCATTCTGCACCGGGAACAACGATTCATCCAGCAGCGCAAACTGGCTGGCCGCCGATAATTCGGACGCGGCAATCACTGGTACCAAGCCGCAAGCCATCGCCTCAATTACACTCACCGATTCGATGTCGGCAATCGAACAGTGCACGAACAGATCGCCCGAACGCAGCAGATCCGGCATATCGGCATGCTTGTGAAAGCCGATGTCGGCCTTGCGTGCCAGCAAACGACCGGCACGGAACCTGAGATACTGTTTGAGCGGCCCGGTACCGGCGATGATGAGCTGAATGCCCCCAGCATGCTTCGACATCGAAACTGCCTTAATCAGCGTAATCTGATCTTTCTCGCTGGCGAGCCTGCCGGACGCAATAACGCGGAACGGTACCGGAGCGGACGCCTCAGGATCAACCGGCTTCTTGGGTGAGTAGACAGGCGAATAACCGTTGGAAATCACATGCAGTTTCGCCTTGTATCCGTGCGCGCGTAGCAAGCTGGCGGTCATCTCGGTGGGCACATGAATATGATCGATGCGCTTGTACAGCCAATGTTTGAATAACCAGTACAGGAAGCTGGAGATGCCGGGAATATGGCGTAACGGACCGGCGGAATACAGCACGTTTTCAGGCTGCAGATGGAATCCGGCAGTGACCGGAATACCCATTTGGTGGGCGACCTTTGCGGCACGACGGCCGAACTTGAACGGCATATAGACATGCACCACATCCACACCTTGGAACGCGGTGCGGAACAACGTGTCACTGGGCTCGGCGAACTGCATGAGCTGTTTAGCCGCCACCCAGGAAACGAGCGGAACCTTGTTCACTCGTGCGGGATATTCAGGGGCGCCAACACCTACGAGCCGCACATGATGCCCTTGTCTCTCCAATTCAGCAGCCCACTGCAAGGCCGAATTGGACGTGCCATTGCCCTGATTGCCCACGGTATCCACCACCAGAGCGATGGTCAGTGGGCGGTCAATGCTCTTTTCAATCCCGTTTTCGCGCATTGCTTCATCGTAGCCGTCACATCTGGCGGCCGAGTCCGGACCAATAGGAAATGGTATGGCTCAGCGACGTTTGCCCAATAAGGTGACCTATCGTTGCCGCACTACAGGAATAGCAATCACTTGTCTTGCAGAGCCCTCGAAACCCGCGCTGCAGCCTGAAACAGATCAGCGGTGTGTTTGAGCAAACTGATACGCACCCAGCCTTCGCCTGCTTTGCCGAAGCACGAGCCCGGCATCAATGCGACACCCGCGGTCTTCAGCAACCAATCCACGAATGCCGCGGAATTATTTGCCAAGTCTGCCGAGCCATCCGCAACCCTAACCTCACTCACTGTGCCATCGTGCACGCCCGCGCTGCCCCACCGCTCAGGTACTTTGGCCCATGCGAACAGTCCACCTTGCGCTTCAGATACCGGCAGGCCGGCTTGGGTAAAACCGTCTCGCACCACTTCGAAGCGATGCTGGTATTGCACGGCGAGCGCCGCCACAGTGCTCTGATCGGATTCCAATGCCACTGCACCGGCCTGCTGGACGACGCTGGGCGCCAGTACCGCGGTCTGCCTGTGCACGGCCTTGACCTCAGCCAACACTTCTGCATTCCCAGCCACAAATCCACCGCGCCAGCCGGCCACCATATACATTTTGGAGAGTGACCCAAAGCGCCTGAATAACAGTGGCAATGCCTACTGACGAGCCGGAAGTCGCCAGCAGTTGAGTGGCCGGGTCCACGGAGACACCGTGCTTGCTCTCGTACCAACCGGCAATAGCATTCAGGTATTCCGGCAAACCATCAAATGACGGATAGCGAAACAGGGAAGGATCATGGGCGGCATGAGCGAGCGCATCCTGCACAAATGCAGGTGGCTGACCATCCGGATTGCCTTTGCTTAAGTCGATGACATCTTCGCCGGCGGCGATGGCTGCTGCAACTCGGGCATCCGCCTCGGCAAAAGGATTGCCCGGCAGCCCTGCCGCCCGCTGAGAAATCAAAGCCGCGTTCGACATCGGTATGCCGCCCCCCCTGTATCCAGCCAGCGGCGTACTGGTTTTAGAACGCCGCCGTCATCCCCAAAACGTTGGCCCGACCGTACTACAAACCTCATCGGCCGGTGATTGCTAAGGTACGGCAGCTCTGTTACGCGCGCAATGGCGTGTCTATACGCAGTATTTATGGCAGGTTACGGGCAGGACAACTTTTTCAATGGCATGCGGTGCTGTATCGACCACTCTCAGGCTTCCCTCAGGCGGCCAAAGTTCCCATTATTCCTTGGGACGGTGAAACCTCCATGGGAATGTGCTTTCTGTCCTGAATCGCAACCCCATTATGTGGTAAACGTCACACCGTGCGGTAAAAAACGCACCGTGCGGTAACACGATTTTAGCAAACTGCGGAATTAAGCCATTTTGCATTACTGCACCGTGCGGATTTCACTGCACCGTGGGTCATTCACCGTACCGTGGAGCGCTCGCCTATTCCATGCAGCATGGCAGAATGTGGGTATGACTGAGAACGCCGTGAATACTGCCGTGACTTCCCCCTCCCCCGCAATTCCTGCCGTGAACCGCTCGCTCGGCACACCGCTGGGCAAACATCCCACCCGCGTGCTGTTTCTGGGTGCAGGCGAGCTAGGCAAGGAAGTGGCCATTGAGCTGATGCGGCTGGGCGCATGGGTGTGCGCAGCCGACTCCTATGCCGGTGCTCCAGCCCAGCAAGCGGCGCATGAATATCGCGTGCTGGATATGGCGAATGCCGCCGAGTTGCAGGCGTCGTTCGATGAAGTCAAGCCGGACATTATCGTGCCCGAAGTGGAGGCCATCGCCACCGACAGGTTGGCCGGAGCTGCAGCTGCCGGTGCCCAAGTAGTGCCAAGTGCCGAGATTGCTGCGATCTGCATGGATCGCGAACGCCTACGCGTGCTGGCTCACGAGGAGCTGGGCTTGCCGACCACGCCGTATCGTTTCGCTGGTTCACTGGAAGAGCTGCGCGCCGGGGCTTTGGAAGTTGGCTATCCATGCGTGGTCAAGCCGGTGATGAGCTCGTCTGGTCACGGTCAGTCGGTGGTACGTTCCGCCAATGCCATCGATGCCGCTTGGACCGAGGCTCAGAAAGGCCGCCGTGCCGCCGATGAAGGTGATGTGTCGCGAGTAATCGTGGAAGCGTTGGCCCCATTGGAACGTGAGTTGACGGTACTGACTGTTTCTTCGTCCGCCGGTATTGTGACATGCGCGCCGATTGGTCAGCGTCAGGAGTCCGGCGATTACCGTGAGTCTTGGCAGCCGGCCGCTGAGCCAGGCGGCGAATCTGAGCGGGCTCAAGACATTGCACGCACCGTCGTTGAAGGCTTGGTGGCCAAGGCACAGGCAGCCGGTGAAACCGGCTGGGGCGTGTTCGGCGTGGAATTGTTCGTACTCACCGATGGTTCGATTCTGTTCAACGAGGTCTCCCCCCGCCCGCACGATACCGGTATGGTGACGATGGCCTCCCAGCGCCTGAGCGAATTCGCGTTGCACGCCCGTGCGATTCTCGGGTTGCCGATTACGGCCGAGCATGTGGCGCTGAATATTCCAACCGGCTTGGTGGCGGCAAGCCATGCGATTGTGGTGGCCGGCGATGGCGAAGCCGAGTTCACCGACGTGGCCGCCGCACTGGCCGAGCCCAGCACTGATCTGCGTATTTTCGCCAAGCCCGGAGTGCATGGCCACCGCCGCATGGCCGTGGCACTGGCCGTCGGCGAATCCGAAGCCGACGCCCGCGCCAAGGCCGCCCACGTGGCCGATGCGCTGACTATTACCGTGAAGTAATCCGTGAGTGTTGTTGTAGCCCTCGATTGGTACCCTTTTACCGTTAGTTCACCTAGAAATTTCACTCCTGAAAGGTGAGTCATGGAGAAGCTGGAAAAGCTCTACGAGGGCAAGGCCAAGCAACTGTACGCAACCGATGATCCCGAGGTTCTGTGGGTCGAATACAAGAACACCGCCACTGCTGGCGATGGTGAGAAGAAGGAAGACTTCACCGGCAAGGGCCGTCTGAACAACCTCATCACCACCATCATCTTCGACCTGCTCAAGAAGCGCGGCATCGACAGCCACCTCGTCAAGCGCGTGAATGACACCGGCCAGCTGGTACGCAAGGTGAACATGTTCCCGTTGGAGATCGTGCTGCGTAACGTGGCCGCCGGTCACTTCTGCTCCCGCTTGGGCGTGGAGGAAGGCCTGCCGCTCAAGGAGCCGGTGCTCGAGTACTTCCTGAAGAACGACGATCTGCATGATCCGTTCGTCAACGATGATGACCTCGTGGCCCTTGACGTGTGCACCCGTGAGGATCTGGCTGAGATCGCCCCGCTGGCTCGTAAGATCAACGAGGCCCTGATCGAGATCTTCGCCAAGATCGACGTCAAGCTGGTTGACTTCAAGATTGAGATGGGCCGCGCCACCGACGGCACGCTGCTGCTGGCCGACGAAATCACCCCGGATTCCTGCCGTCTGTGGGATCAGAAGGACCACTCCGGCAAGGTCGAGCACCTCGACAAGGACCTGTTCCGCCGTGGTCTGGGCAGCATCATCCCGGCCTACGAGGAGATCGAGGAACGTCTGGCCGAGCTCGCCAAGTCCGAAGGCATCGAAATCGCCGAGTAAGCCGTTTAGGTGCAGGTAGCAGAACATAAGCTGGCTCCCCTCTCCGAGGGGAGCTGTCACCGATAGGCGACTGAGGGGAGGTCAAGACGTTCACCGCCATGACAACTCCCCTCAGTCAGCTTCGCTGACAGCTCCCCTCAGAGAGGGGAGCCAAGTTCTTTTACCGCACTTCTTCAATTTTTCAATAATTTCAAGAAAGGATTTCCATGGTTTTTCGCGTGTACGTGGAAAAGAAGCCCGGCTTTGATGTCGAAGCCCAGCAGCTTGCGGGCGAACTGCGCACGATCCTCGGACTGACCGGCCTCAAGGCCCTGCGCATCGTGAACCGCTACGACGTCGAAGGCATCTCCCAGGAGCTGTTCGACCAGACCGTGCCCACCGTGTTCAGCGAGCCTCAGGTGGACAATGTGGCCTACGACCTGCCCGACTTCGCCGGCGCCAAGGTCTTCGCCACCGAGTTCCTGCCCGGCCAGTTCGACCAGCGCGCCGACTCCGCCGCCGAATGCATCCAGCTCATCTCCCAGGGCGAGCGCCCGACGGTCCGCTCCGCCAAGCTGTACGCGCTGGAAGGCGAACTGACCGACGCCGACGTGGACACCATCAAGCATTACGTGATCAACCCGGTCGAGGCCCGCGAGGCCAGCCTGGAGACCAAGGAAACCCTGAAGACCCAGGTGCCGCTGCCCGGCAAGGTCGAGACCATCGCCGGTTTCAACGAGATGGACGCCGAAGCCGGCCAGAAGTTCATTGACGAGCGCGGTCTGGCCATGGATCTGGCCGACCTCGAATTCTGCCAGAAGTACTTCAGCGAGGAGGGCCGCGAGCCCACCATCACTGAGATCAAGGTGATCGACACCTACTGGTCCGACCACTGCCGCCACACCACGTTCGGCACTGAGCTGGACGAAGTGGATATTGACGACGCCACCGTCAAGGCCGCATTCGAGCGCTACCTTGAGATGCGCCACGAGCTCGGCCGCGATGCCAAGCCCGTCTGCCTCATGGACATGGGCACTATCGGCGCCAAATGGCTCAAGAAGAACGGCATCCTGACCGGTCTCGATGAGTCCGAGGAAATCAACGCCTGCACCGTCAAGGTCAAGGTTGATGTGAACGGCGAGAATCAGGACTGGCTGTTCCTGTTCAAGAACGAGACCCACAACCACCCCACCGAAATCGAGCCGTTCGGCGGCGCGGCCACCTGCATCGGCGGCTGCATCCGCGATCCTCTGTCTGGCCGTTCCTACGTGTATCAGGCGATGCGCGTCACCGGCGCCGCAGACCCGACCGTGCCGGTGTCCGAGACGCTCGAGGGCAAGCTACCCCAGCGCAAGCTCGTGACCACCGCTGCCGCCGGCTACAGCTCCTATGGCAACCAGATCGGTCTGGCCACCGGCCAGGTCGATGAGATCTACCACCCCGGTTACGTGGCCAAGCGCATGGAGGTGGGTGCGGTCGTAGCCGCCACCCCGGCCGACCACGTGCGCCGCGAGACCCCGGCCCCCGGCGACAAGATCATCCTGCTGGGCGGTCGTACCGGTCGTGACGGTATCGGCGGTGCTACCGGTGCTTCCAAGGCTCACAATGTAGAGTCCCTGGAACTCGACGGCGCTGAGGTACAGAAGGGCAACGCTCCTGTGGAGCGCAAGCTGCAGCGTCTGTTCCGCCGTGGCGATGCCTGCCGTCTGATCAAGCGCTGCAACGACTTTGGCGCGGGCGGAGTGTCCGTGGCGGTCGGCGAGCTGGCTGACGGCCTGTTCGTGGACCTCAACACCGTGCCCAAGAAGTACGAGGGCCTGGACGGCACCGAACTGGCCATCTCTGAATCTCAGGAGCGTATGGCCGTGGACGTGGCCGCCGAGGACGTGGACGAGTTCCTCACCTACGCTCGCGAAGAGAACCTCGAAGCCACGGTGATTGCCACTGTGACCGAGGATCCGCGCATGGTGATGACCTGGAACGGCGACGAAATCGTGAACCTGTCCCGTGAATTCCTGGCCTCCAACGGTGCCTCCAAGCACCAGACCGTGCACGTCGAAGCCCAGCAGGGCTACGAGACCCCGTGGGGCGCGGGCACGTTGGCCGAGCGCATGAACAAGATGGTCACCGATCTCAACGTGGCCTCCAACAAGGGTCTGTCGGAGCGCTTCGACTCCACCATCGGCGCGGGCACCGTGCTTATGCCGTTCGGCGGCAAGCGTCAGCTCACCCCGAACATGGCCATGGTCGCCAAGCTGCCGGTGTTCGGCGAGACCACCACCGCTTCGGCTATGGCGTGGGGCTTCAACCCATACATTATGTCCAAGAACCAGTTCACCGGTGCATACCTGTCTGTGGTCGAGTCGCTGGCCAAGCTGGTCGCGGCAGGCTTCGAGCATGAGAAGGCCTACCTGAGCTTCCAGGAGTACTTCGAGAAGCTGCGCGACGAGCCGGAACGCTGGGGCAAGCCGACGGCCGCCGTGCTCGGTGCGCTGATGGCCCAAGTTGATCTGGGCGCCGGTGCTATCGGCGGTAAGGACTCCATGTCCGGCTCGTTCGAGGATCTCGATGTGCCGCCAACGCTGATTTCCTTCGCCGTGGCCGTGGGCAACATGAAGCGCGCCACCTCCCCCGAGTTCAAGGGTGCCGACCACCGTATCGTGCGTATCGCACCGCGTTACCTGGCCGACGGCCTGACTCCGGACAAGGACGCGTTGCTTGAGGTGTTCTCCGTGATCGAGGAGCTCACCGACTTCCACGATGCCTTGGCCGTCTCCACGCCGGGCTATGGCGCCACCGCCGAAGCCCTGTTCAAGATGACGCTCGGCAACCGCATTGGCGTGACCCTGAACGACAGCATCGCCGTGGATGACCTGTTCACCCCGGCATACGGCTCGTTCATCGTCGAGCTGGCAGACAACGCCAAGCTTCCGGCCGTCTCCAACCTGGTCGAAATCGGCGAAATCGGCACCACCACCTCCGAATACGCGTTCAAGGCCGCCGGTGAGACGCTGGACTTGAACGCCGTGCAGGAAGCTTGGGAGTCCGGCATCGAATCCGTGTTCCCATACCGCTCCAAGGGCGAGGATAAGGGCAAGACCGTCGAGACCATCGACTTCCACGCACCGAAGAAGACCGCGTACACAGGTTCTTCCGTTGCCAAGCCGCACGTGGTGATCCCGGTGTTCCCGGGCAACAACTGCGAGTACGATTCCGCCGCCGCCTTCGAGCGCGCCGGTGCCGACGTGACCACGCTGATTGTCAACAATCTGACGCCGGCCGCCGTCGCCGAATCCACGCAGGCACTGGTCGAGGAAATCAACAAGAGCCAGATCGTGATGATTCCTGGCGGCTTCTCCGGCGGCGACGAACCGGACGGTTCCGCCAAGTTCATCACCGCGTTCTTCCGCGCGCCGGCCGTCACCGAGGCCGTACGTGACCTGCTGAAGAACCGCGATGGCCTGATGCTCGGCATCTGCAACGGTTTCCAGGCGCTCGTCAAGCTGGGTCTGGTGCCGTACGGCGACATCGTGCCGATGACCGACGCCTGCCCGACGCTGAC
>OKWA01001048.1_pt1 | contig 10825 bp, 9 predicted proteins | sample 1606861 | NCBI WGS metagenome assembly OKWA01 (sample SAMN03281007, study PRJEB24777) | human gut metagenome | isolation source: fecal sample PR166 from 1 month old female Malay infant, vaginally... | reverse complement strand
CCAACCTTGGCTACCAGATGATTGTCGAACACGCCGATGACCCGGAAACCATGCAGGAAGCCCTCTATCCGGTGCTGGCGGACTTCTTTAAACCCGCCCTGCTGGCGCGCATGGAAGTGGTGCCTTACCTGCCGCTGTCGAAAGAGACGCTCGCTACCATTATTGCCGGGAAACTGGCCCGCCTGGATAACGTGCTGCGCAGCCGCTTTGGTGCGGACGTGATTATTGAGCCGGAAGTGACGGACGAAATCATGAGCCGCGTCACCCGCGCTGAAAACGGCGCGAGGATGCTCGAATCGGTCATTGACGGCGACATGCTGCCGCCGCTCTCCCTGCTGCTGTTGCAGAAAATGGCGGCGAATACGGCGATTGCCCGTATCCGCCTGTCGGCGGCAGACGGGGCGTTCACGGCAGACGTGGAAGATGCTCAGAACGACGAGTCCGTCACAGAGGATGAAGTTGTTTTATGAGCAGGTTGCGCGTTTTCCTGCAGACAGGATGGTTTATCGCGGGCCTGATGTCGGGTTTACCCGCCAGTGCCGCGCCCGCAGAGACATCATCAATGGCTGGTGTGGCGGTCGCCGCTGCTACAGCGACCCCTTCGGATGCGGCAGCTACGTTACAGTCCATGCAGTCCTGTCGGCGGGAGCCTGCGGCGCTGGAGCGTCTCGACTGTTATGACCGCATTCTTTCGCCAGAACAGTCAGCCTTTGGTGGGGCTGCACTGGTGAAAGCCCGTTACCAGAGCGAAGCCTGGACCCGCGCCACAGAGCAGGAAAAACGCCGTCAGGGCAGCACCACAGAGCTGCTGGTGACGCAGGTGCCAGGAGAGCGCCCGACAGTGATGATCACCACTCCGGCTATTGGCCATGTTCCGCCGCGTCCGGTGCTGATGTTCAGTTGCGTGGACAATATCACCCGGATGCAGGTGGCGCTGATGCATCCTCTGGATGTCCATGATATCGCCGTCACCCTGAATGCCGACAGCCGGGCATTACGCAGCCACTGGTTTGTGCGCGAGAACGGCACCCTGCTGGAGTCCAGCCGGGGGTTATCTGGCATTGATGAAATTAAGCAACTGTTCGGCGCAAAAACGCTGATGGTGGATACCGGCGCAGACAACGCCGCCGGAAAGTTGACCTTTAACATTGACGGGCTGGCAAGGGAGATTGCTCCCCTGCGTGATGCCTGCCACTGGGCGGGAGAATAAAAATATGGCAATGGACTTACGCGATCCGAATGTCTGGGTATCGCACCTGCTGGAAAACCTGCCGGAAGAGAAACTGGCCTCGGCGCTGAAGGACGACAACCCGGACTGGGAGTATATCGACGGTGGGATTGTCAAACTGGGATCGCTGGCGCACAGCCAGCTGGATATCCCTGAACTCCAGCAGCGGGGGCTGGTCCTTCTGGCTTCGGAGAGTAAGGATTTTCGCCTGCTGGCGCATCTGCTGAGAACCCTGCAACATGCCGGTGATCCTCATCTCGCATTGCGCCTGCTGGCGCTGTATGTGGAGCATTACTGGGCGGTGGCCGCGCCGCAGAATATGGCGCATAAAAAACGCTTTGCCAGTCAGGTGATAAAACGTTTTGAGGCGGGCGTCACGTCTTTTGCGGAAAGTGCAGCCACGGCACAGCGCGATGCGCTGCTGGGGGAACTGGCGAAGCTGGCGCAGTGCTGGCAGTCGCATAACGCTGCGGAACTGGCGCAGGCGACGGATGATCTTTTTGCCCTGTACCAGCGCGCGTTTAATGGTACTGCGCCTGTGTCACCGGCCTCTCCGGCAAATACCGGCACGCTGGCGCAAACCGTTGCTGCTCCCGTATCCGCTGCTTCGCAAAACGCCAGTACGGTGCCTGCCGTCCCGGCCCCCCAGGTCACGGTTGACAGTCACGACGACAAAGCCTGGCGTGACACGCTGTTAAAAGTGGCGGCCATTTTATGTGAACGCCAGCCGGACTCACCGCAGGGCTACCGTCTGCGCCGCCATGCGCTGTGGCAGAACATCACCAGCACACCCCAGATGGAAAGCGATGGACGAACCCCGCTGGCGGCGGTCTCTGCCGATATGGTGGCAGATTACCAGTCCCGGCTTGCCAGCGCGGACATGGCGCTGTGGCATCAGGTGGAGAAAAGCGTACTGCTGGCTCCTTACTGGCTGGACGGTCACTGCCTTTCGGCCCAGACGGCACAGCGTCTGGGCTACAAACAGGTGGCAGACGCCATCCGCGATGAGGTCACCCGTTTCCTTGAGCGTCTGCCCCAGCTTACCGGGTTGCTGTTTAATGACCGCACACCGTTTATCAGTGAACAGACGAAACAATGGCTGTCTGCGTCGCCTGACGGCAAAGTGGCACCGGTTGCGCAGACCGGTGAGGAATCGCAGGCGGCCAGGGCCTGTTTTGCTGAACAGGGCCTGGAGGCGGCGCTGCGGTATCTGGATATGCTACCCGAAGGCGATCCCCGCGATCAGTTTCACCGCCAGTACCTTGCCGCCCAGTTGACGGAAGAGGCGGGGCTGGTACAGCTTGCGCAGCAGCAGTACCGGATGTTGTTCAGGATGGGGTTGCAAATGATGGTGGCCGACTGGGAGCCATCGTTACTTGAGCAGCTTGAACAAAAATTCACGGCAGAACAATAAAAGAGAACAGGAGTTTTTGTGTTCAGATTACCTACACCCCGCCTGTTTAGCGGACTCAAATCAGCCCTGCGCCCGGCGATGCCCCGGTTTAAGGTTTCTGCCTTCTGGCTGCTGATACTGGCGTGGATTTTTTTGCTGGTGTGGATCTGGTGGAAAGGCCCGGACTGGACGCTGTATGAAGAGCAGTGGCTCAAACCACTGGCGAACCGCTGGCTGGCGACGGCGGCATGGGGGATTATCGCCCTGGTGTGGCTTACCGTCCGGGTGATGAAGCGCCTGCAACAGCTTGAAAAAATGCAAAAGCAACAGCGCGAGGAGGCCGTTGATCCGCTCAGCGTGGAGCTGAACGCCCAGCAGCGTTACCTCGACCGCTGGCTACTGCGCCTGCAACGCCATCTCGACAACCGCCGCTACCTGTGGCAGCTTCCCTGGTATATGGTTATCGGCCCGGCGGGCAGTGGCAAAACGACACTACTGCGCGAGGGTTTTCCGTCCGACATCATTTATACCCCCGAAGCGGTGCGCGGAGCGGAGCAGCGCCTGTATCTCATCCCGCATGTCGGGCAACAGGCGGTGATATTCGATATTGATGGCACGCTCTGTGAACAGCCGGATGCAAATGTTTTGCACCGCCGGTTATGGGAACATGCCCTGAGCTGGCTGGTGGAGAAGCGCGCCCGCCAGCCGCTGAACGGACTCATTCTGACCCTCGATTTACCCGACCTGCTGACCGCCGACAAGCGCCGTCGTGAGTATCTGCTACAGACGCTGCGCAGCTGCCTCCAGGATGTACGCCAGCAGCTTCACTGCCAGTTGCCGGTCTATGTGGTGCTGACCCGGCTGGATCTGCTGCATGGTTTTGCCACGCTGTTTCAGTCACTGGATAAAAAAGATCGCGATACCATTCTGGGCGTCACGTTCACCCGCCGTGCCCATGAAAACGAGGACTGGCGAAGCGAACTTAATGCCTTCTGGCAGTCGTGGTGTGACCGGATGAACCAGGCACTGCCGGATCTGATGCTGGCGCAGAACCATATGCGTGGCTCCCTGTTCAGCTTTGCCCGCCAGATGCAGGGAAGCCGGGAATCCCTGGTGGCGTTGCTGGATGGATTGCTGGACGGCGAAAATATGGACGTCATGCTGCGCGGTGTCTATCTCACCTCGTCACTGCAACGCGGCCAGATGGATGACATCTTTACCCAGTCCGCCGCCCGCCAGTACCGGCTGGGGAGCAGCCCGCTGACGGCCTGGCCGCTGGTGGATACCACGCCGTATTTCACCCGCAACCTGTTTCCGCAGGCATTACTGGCAGAACCTAACCTGGCAACGGAGAGCCGGACCTGGCTGACCAGCAGTCGCCGCCGCCTGACCGTCTTTTCCGCAACGGGCGGTATGGCGGCGTTGCTGTTAATCACTGGCTGGCACCATTATTACTATGACAACTATGCCTCCGGCGTCCAGGTGCTGAAGCAGGCTAAAGCGTTTATGGATATCACGCCCCCGCAGGGGATGGATGACTATGGCAACCTGCAACTGCCGCTGCTGAACCCGGTACGTGATGCCACTCTCGCCTATGGTGACTGGGGCGACCGCAGCCGCCTGGCGGATATGGGGTTATACCAGGGGCGTCGTGTCGGGCCGTATGTGGAGCAGACCTACCTGCAACTGCTGGAGCAGCGTTATTTGCCCGCCCTGTTTAACGGGCTGGTCAAAGAGATGAACGCCGCGCCGCCAGAGAGCGAGGAAAAACTCGCCGTGCTGCGCGTGATACGAATGCTGGAGGATAAAAGCGGACGCAATAATGAGGTGGTGAAGCAGTATATGGCGAAACGCTGGAGCGAAAAGTTCCACGGCCAGCGCGATATCCAGGCGCAACTGATGTCCCACCTTGATTACGCGCTCGCGCACACGGACTGGCACGCAGAGCGTCAGGCGGGCGACAGTGATGCCATCAACCGCTGGATACCTTATGACAAGTCAGTTGTGTCAGCACAGAAAGAACTTAGCAAACTGTCGGTTTACCAGCGGGTTTACCAGAGTCTGAAAACGCGGGCGCTGGGCGTACTGCCAGCCGACCTTAACCTGCGCGACCAGGTGGGGCCGACCTTTGAGCAGGTGTTCACATCTGCCGATGACAACAAACTGGTTGTTCCGCAGTTTCTCACCCGTTACGGCCTGCAAAGCTACTTTGTGAAGCAGCGCGATGAACTGGTGGAACTGACCGCACTGGACTCCTGGGTACTGAACATCACTCATAACGTGAACTACAGCGACGCTGACCGGGCAGAGATTCAGCGTCAGCTGACTGAACAGTATCTCAGTGACTACACCGCTACCTGGCGGGCCGGGATGGATAATCTTAACGTCAGGAATTATGCGTCCATTGCCCAGTTGACCGGTGCGCTGGAGCAGATAATCAGCGGTGACCAGCCACTTCAGCGGGCGCTGACTGCCCTGCGTGATAACACGCAGCCTGCGGTACTCTCTGAAAAAATCTCTGATAAAGAACGGGAGAATGCCCTGGCGGAGCCGGACTTCCGCCTGCTGACCCGCCTCGGGCATGAATTCGCCCCGGAAAACAGTACGCTGGCGGTACAGAAGGATAAAGAAAGCACCATGCAGGCGGTGTACCAGCAGTTAACGGAACTGCACCGCTATCTGCTGGCGATCCAGAACGCGCCAGTGCCAGGGAAATCGGCGCTGAAAGCCGTCCAGCTACGTCTTGACCAGAACAGCAGCGACCCGATATTCGCCACTCGCCAGATGGCGAAAACCCTGCCTGCGCCGCTCAACCGCTGGGTGGGCAAGCTGGCCGACCAGGCCTGGCATGTGGTGATGGTGGAGGCCGTTCACTATATGGAAATTGACTGGCGTGACAACGTGGTGAAACCGTTCAATGAACAGCTTGCCGGTAACTATCCGTTTAATCCGCGCTCGGCGCAGGATGCCTCACTGGATGCGTTTGAGCGTTTCTTTAAACCGGATGGCGTACTGGACACATTCTGGCAGCAGAATCTGAAACTGTTTATTGAAAATGACCTGAGCCGTGATGGCGATGACGGGGTGATTATCCGCGAGGACATTATCCGGCAACTGGATACTGCGCAGAAGATTCGCGATATCTTCTTCAGTAAACAAAACGGTCTGGGAACGCAGTTTGCGGTGGAAACGGTATCGCTTTCCGGCAACAAACGGCGCAGCGTGCTGAACCTCGACGGTCAGTTAGTCGATTACAGCCAGGGCCGCAACTATACCGCCCACCTAGTGTGGCCGAACAACATGCGGGAAGGCAATGAAAGCAAACTGACGCTGATAGGCGTCAGTGGCGGAGCGCCGCGCAGTGTCCGTTTCACCGGGCCGTGGGCGCAGTTCCGCCTGTTCGGGGCAGGGCAGTTAACCAGCGTTGAGGCAGGGACATTCAGCGTGCGGTTTAACGTGGACGGCGGCGCGATGGTCTACCGGATACACGCTGACACCGAGGACAATCCATTCAGTGGCGGGCTTTTCAGCCAGTTCAGACTGTCGGACACGCTGTACTGAGGAGACAGGGATGAACAATAACGTACTGACACAAACTATCGTTACCGGCAGTGACCCGCGTGGCCTGCCAGAGTTTAGCGCCATTCGTGAGGAAATCAACAAGGCCAGCTATCCGTCGCAGCCGGAGCTGAACTGGAAACTGGTGGAGTCGCTGGCGCTGGCGATATTTAAGGCCAACGGCGTGGATTTGCATACCGCCACCTACTACACGCTGGCCCGGACCCGGACACAGGGGCTGGCGGGATTCTGCGAAGGGGCGGAGTTGCTGGCGGCGATGGTCACTCACGAGTGGGATAACTTCTGGCCGCAGGGCGGCCCGGCGCGGGCCGAGATGCTGGACTGGTTCAACACCCGCACCGGGAATATCCTGCGCCAGCAGATATCCTTTGTGGAGGCTGACCTGCCCCTGTTATATCGCACGGAGCGGGCATTACAGCTTATCTGCGACAAACTCCAGCAGGTGGAACTGAAGCGCCAGCCGCGCGTGGAAAACCTGCTTTATTTTGTCCAGAACACGCGTAAACGACTTGAGCCGCAGCCGAAAAGCAGCGTTGAACACACCGCACAGACCACGGTCAGAACGCTGATTTATGCCCCGGAAAACGGCACTGCGCCAGCGACCGAAACGGTGATGTCGCCGCTGCCCGAACTGCCGGAGATGAAGGTGGAAGTGCGCAGCCTGGCTGACAGCACGCCACTGGCCAGTGTGGCAAAGCAGGGCAGTGCGGCGAAAGGTTTTATCGCGGGTGTTGTCTGCTCTGCGGCTGTCGTCGCCGCGCTCTGTTGGTGGCTGCTCTCTCCCATGCAACAACAACTCAACCAGGTCCGTGACACCGCGCAGGGCGCTGCGACAGTCTGGCTGGCGTCGCCTGAACTGGAAAACTATGAGCGCAGGCTACAGCAACTCCTTGATGCCCCTCCGGTTCAGCCGCTGGATACGGGCGTGCAGATGGCGCGTACCGCCGACAGTCGCTGGCCGGAGAGCCTGCAACAGCAGCAGGCTACCGCACAGTGGAATGAGACGCTGAAAACCCGCGCACAGAGTAGTCCACAGTTACGCGGCTGGTTACAGGCCCGCCAGGACTTACATGCCTTTGCAGACCTCGTGATGAAACGTGAGAAAGAGGGGGTAACCCTTTCCTACATCAAAAATGTTATCTGGCAGGCGGAGCGGGGGCTGGGGCAGGAAACACCCGTTGAGTCGCTGCTGACGCAGTACCAGGACGCCCGTGCGCAGGGGCAGAATACAGACGCACTGGAAAAACAGATTAACGAGCGACTGGACGGCGTGTTAAGTCGCTGGTTGTTGCTGAAAAATTACTCTCTACCGGAAACGGCAATTATTGATAAAGGGGTCGGGAAATAACCCCGGACCAAGGAGCTTATTATGGCAAATCCTGTTTACCTGACACTGAACGGCGATCTCCAGGGGCTGATCTCCGCAGGCTGTTCATCACTGGCATCTATTGGGAACAAAGCGCAGATTGCGCATATGGATCAGATTATGGTGCTGGGACTCAGCCACGGATTAACCCGCGCACAAAACGTCAATCATCAGGCGCTCATTATTCAGAAACCCGTGGATAAATCTTCCCCTTTGTTAAGTAAGGCTATCAGCGAAAATGAGTGCCTGACCTGTGATTTTGAGTATTACCGCACCAACCGTTTTGGTATTAACGAGCTGTATTTCAAAGTGAAGCTGATTAACGCCCGCATTGCCAGCATAAAGCATATTGTGCCGCACACTGTCAACAATAGCCAGGGACAACCAGAAGAGGCCATATCATTCACCTATGAAAGTATTACTCAGGAGCACTGTGTTGCAGGAACCAGTGCGTACAGTCTGTGGGAAGAGCGGCTTTATTAATAAATTCCTATTTTCAGGAGTATGAAATAATGGACAATTCAACTTATATCAAAGCGGTGCTTAAAAGCAATAAAACTATTGCTCTTGCGGCAGACAAGGGGGTTGCCGCTTTTCAGCGGGAATTTAAGAAGAGCATAAATAATATAGCACTAGGCGCTGAGCGAGTTTCGTGGATTAGTGCCTGTTTTCTCAATGAGTATCAAGATGAATGCAGGGCTCTGGAGTGGGAAGATATGAGGATGGGCAAATGTATCTTCGAGTTTTTTGCCAGAAAAGATCCTGTTGCAGATTTGATATTGATATGCTTGAAATATATTTTGGGTTTTTACAACGAAAAAGAAAGAGTAATGATACTAGCGATGGTATATAATGTATATGAAAGCTATAAAGTCAATGCTAGAGATAGTGATGACTCTTTGGTTTATGAAAACAATATTTATTATATAAATAAGTGTGATGATTTCTATGAGCTGCCATCAGACTCTACGGAAAAACAGAAGTTACTGGAAGGGATCGCTTATGTTTGTAATTTCTCTTCTTGGGATTTAATATCAGAACCTTTACTGGCTACTGATGGTCTATTCAATCCGGCAAGAATCGCAACTGATTTGGTGGCAAGAAAAACCGTTGCTTATACATTTGCCAAAGCAGCAGCAGAATCTATATCGTTGACACTTTCAGCCAGAAGCAAATTGAATAATAGAATGGGCTGGTTGGCTTTTGGTCTTTCTTATTATGGTATAGTACAAAAAGCTGCAATATCAGCCAGGAGATTAAAAATGTTAAATCCAGATTATTATCAGATGCTTTATAAAAATGATCTGGAAATGTTTTTCTTCCTGATAGAGTCTTATCTACCACCAGAAATATACCACCCTTCATTGTTTGTTGGGGATAAGGATGTTGCTGTCCATTTTTTGAGGAGCCTGCTGAAATGAAGAAACTCTTAAAGATTATAATAATAAATATATATCACGATATCATTTCCCCTCACTTTCAACTTGCTGTTTTTATTCTTACTTATGCTTTGTCATATCCATTTTTATCATATTATCATGCTGGCTTATCATTTTTACTATCAATAATTGTTACCTGTGTATTTTCATTGTTATTTAAAAAATACTTGTGAGAGTTATTATATCACAGAGATATAATTGAAACCTCTCCTGGCTAACCATGATATATAAAAGCTTGTGATTGAGAATCATATTATATTATCACTGCTATATCTGCCGCCGCACATCACTGGCGGCAGCCAGAAAAGATAACCATTAGTGGTGGCGGTTCACCAGGTCTTTCACCATCGCTGAATACGTTCTCTGTTTAAGCTGAGTGATTTGCTGCTCGGTAGCTGTGGCTTCTGTGGTACTGGTAGTCTTTTTCCCGGCATTGGGGAGAATCACTCTCGAGTCTCTTCTGACGCAGTACCAGGACGCCCGTGCGCAGGGGCAGAATACCGACGTACTGGAAAAACAGATCAACGAGCGGCAGGACGGCGTGTTAAGTCGCTGGTTGTTGCTGAAAAATCACTCTCTACCGGAAACGGCAATTATTGATAAAGGGGGCGGGAAATAACCCCGGACCAAGGAGCTTAATATGGCAAATCCTGTTTACCTGACACTGAACGGCGATCTCCAGGGGCTGATCTCCGCAGGCTGTTCATCACTGGCATCTATTGGGAACAAAGCGCAGATTGCGCATATGGATCAGATTATGGTGCTGGGACTCAGCCACGGATTAACCCGCGCACAAAACGTCAATCATCAGGCGCTCATTATTCAGAAACCCGTGGATAAATCTTCCCCTTTGTTAAGTAAGGCTATCAGCGAAAATGAGTGCCTGACCTGTGATTTTGAGTATTACCGCACCAACCGTTTTGGTATTAACGAGCTGTATTTCAAAGTGAAGCTGATTAACGCCCGCATTGCCAGCATAAAGCATATTGTGCCGCACACTGTCAACAATAGCCAGGGACAACCAGAAGAGGCCATATCATTCACCTATGAAAGTATTACTCAGGAGCACTGTGTTGCAGGAACCAGTGCATATAGCTTATGGGAAGAGAGACTCTATTAAGAATAGCGATACTTGTTTTGATTTAGTGTAATTTTCTGAAGAGAGAATAAAAATGCCATTAGTAAAAAATGTTGAAAAGAAAATCTGGGATGTACAGGGATTTGATGTTCGCTTCAAAACACCCGATGGTAAGGACGTCCGCGGTGATAAAAAAGATATGCCACAATATCAGCGGGTGAAAATGTCCAAAAATGATTCGACGGTCTCAGAGTTCAACCGCAATATAAAGAAACAATATCCTGGCTATGACATCGACGTTCTGATGGGAGATGGGACGCCTGCCAATGGCAATACAAAACTGGGGACCGTCCGGGATTCATATGAGGAGGATACAGAAGACGATTCCGATTAAATTTATTGCGGGCACCATCATCGGAAGCGATTAGCTTTGAGGCATACAATCACTGTAAATTTAAAATGATGGATACTGATATGCTATGAATGGGATGGTTTGCATCAGAAAATACCAGAAAGATGTTTAATAATCGTCAGCATCAGGGAGTTTTTCGTGCCAGTGCCTGCCGCCACTATTTATTAGCGGCAGGTAAGGGGGATGTTGCTTACTGATAGCGGTTCACCAGATCCCTGGTCATTGCTGCGTATGTTTTCTGCTTAAGCTGGGTGATTTGTTGCTCTGTCACATCGGTAGTGATTGCACCCTTTTTTTCAGTCTGAGGGAAGATAACTCTGGACTCATAAT
>OKWA01001041.1_pt1 | contig 10885 bp, 7 predicted proteins | sample 1606861 | NCBI WGS metagenome assembly OKWA01 (sample SAMN03281007, study PRJEB24777) | human gut metagenome | isolation source: fecal sample PR166 from 1 month old female Malay infant, vaginally... | reverse complement strand
TCTGGTCGTGTGCTTCAGATGGAATCAACTGCTTATTCTTGGCGCGAAGCTGGTGCAAGTAATCTAAGTGCTACTGGTATTGACTTAAGTAAAGAAAGCAATGTAGTTGCAGTCGATCCAAGTGTAATTCCTCTAGGTTCATTAGTGAAAGTCTCTGGTTATGGCTTTGCTATTGCTGGGGATACAGGTGGCGCTATTCAAGGCAATATTATTGATGTTCATTTTGATTCAGTAGACCAATGCCGTCTTTGGGGACGACGTCAGGTTACAGTAGAAATTCAATAATAAATTTGTTATACTAAAGATAAGATAAAGGGAATTGGCTAAGTCAGTAATGATAGTAGCCAGTTCTTTTTTAGTTAAATGTAAAGGAGAATTACAATGATTCGCTCAGCAACAAAAGAAGACGGTCAAGCGATTGCTCGGCTGGTCTTAGTTATTTTAAAAGATATGGAGTTACCAATTTTAGAAGAAGTCTCAGAAGAACAAATGATTGACCTGTTAGCAGAGGCAACGGCGTATCCAACCTATCGCTATGGCTATCAACGAATTTTAGTTTATGAACATGCAGGTGAAGTTGCAGGGATTGCTGTCGGCTATCCTGCAGAAGATGAAAAGATTATTGATGAACCTTTAAGAGAAGTCTTTAAAAAACATGGCTTAGCAGAAGACGTTCGGCTATTTATTGAAGAAGAAACCTTGCCTAATGAATGGTATTTAGACACGATTTCAGTGGATGAACGTTTCCGTGGAATGGGCATTGGTTCTAAGTTATTAGATGCTTTACCTGAAGTAGCTAAAGCTAGCGGGAAGCGAGCTTTAGGTCTAAATGTTGATTTTGACAATCCAGGGGCGAGAAAGTTATACGCAAGCAAAGGCTTTAAAGATGTCACAACAATGACTATTAGTGGTCACTTATACAATCATATGCAAAAAGAAGTGTAAAAATAACGAAGGTAAAGAGAAATTGTAGAATCATGTCGAGTCCAAAGGAGATAATCCTCTGGATTTTTTTATTTGGTATGTAGGGCTTGTCTTTGTTGGACGAGAATACACAATTTGAAATTATAAAAGTTACGAAAACCATAGGCATTCCGCTTTAACACTTTGATATGATTATTTAGACACTCCAACTGTCCTTTGGAATAAGAATAATTCAAGGCATGATGAATTTGTTTTTGATACTTTTTAAAGGTTAGTAAAGTGGTTTGATAAGTAGTTGGCAAGTGAGAAATATTTTGCGTAAGCAAGACATCAAAATACGTTTGGTTACGTTTATGAACGGCATACAAGAAGTCTTGGTACAACGTGTAGCCTTGTGTTAATTCAACGCTATAGGAAAGCAACCTGTCCACAAGCTCTGTTTCGGTCAAATAAGTTTTAAATGAAGGGCGTCAACAGCGGTTTAAACTATCCAACTTTTCTTGATTTTTTTGTAATAACTTCCAATATTTTTTGAGCTGTTTTCCTTGTCGTTTTTCAGCTAAACTTGAACTTTTTAATAGGCGGTTTGTCCAAGTGATTCGATGATTTTGAAAGGTCCGACCGATGTGTTGAACGATATGGAAGCGATCAATGATGAGCTTCGCGTTAGGAAAGTATTTCTTCAATAGAGAAACATAAGGTGCGTACATATCAATGACAATAAATTGGACGTTTTCTCGCACAGACAGTGGAAAACGAGTAAAATAACGTTCTAAATAAGGCAGTTGTCGGTTTTCAACAATATCAAATAATTTTCTTGTTTGTCCATTTAAAATGATAAAACTCACGGCACCAGAAACCTGACGAACGGATTTAAATTCGTCAAAGTGAAGAACCGTTGGTAAGGTTGTTTTAAAGGGATTCATCGGTTGGTAAAAGCGTTTCAGCACACGATAAACAGAAGAAACAGACACATTTTTTTGGCGAGCAATCCCTGTCATGGAAGTATTTTCCTTCAACCGTGTAGTAATGGCCCATTTAACAGATTGACTAATGAAACAGTTTTTTTCTGCAATACTTGTATCCGCAACAAAAGTTCGTTGACAGGCATGACATTTAAAGCGTTGTTTTTTCAATTCCAGATACGTTTTGAATTCTGCGACTTCATTCAGTAACAACCGAACGGTTGTCATTCCCCAGCGAATAATCGTGGAATGACTGTTACAATGTTCACAGGAATCTGGAGAATAGGTTAATTTTCCTGTATAAACTTTACAAATTTGTCCGTTTATTTTTTCTTTTCGCAAACAATTTTCTTCAAAAGTAACATTTAGGTCTAGAATATTTAGGGTTTCTCAGTATAGGAAGTCTTAATCCCTCTTTAGAAAGAGGTAGGTGACTTTAATTCTACAGGATTTCGAGATGTATTTTTTATGAATCAAAAAAGATGTTGGCAGAAATACCAACATCAGAAACTATAGAGCTGAAAAAGCATAGAGGGCAATTCATCCAGATGAATTGTCCTCTATGCTTAGTATGTTTTTGAATACGTTACAACTGCGAGTGAGCTAAAAGCAACTTACTCGTAGTCATTTGAAATTAAATCACTAATTTTTTATTTCATATAATAAACTTTTCCTTTTATAAATAAACGTTTAATTGTTTCTTTACACTGCACAGATACAAAAAAATAAAAAGGTTTCTTGATGTTGTCTAGTATAGGGTAGGGGTGTTACTCTGTAACTATTTTTTATTTATTTTAAAAACAAATAAAAAATAGTTCTGATAGTAATATATTATCATAGCTACGTTCTTGTTATGAAGAATAATTTTTTGCTTATGCTAGTTTTAATATGAAATTCTTTATGTGTTTTTATAAAAAATTAAGTATTGACAATTATCTGAAAATTCGATATATTATTTATGCATACTTTTATAAATGATTTGTATTATATTTTTGTTTTAGAAAAATAAAACATGAATTGTTAAACGTATGTATGACAAGAAAAAATAGTAACGGATACTCTATTTTTTCTTATTAAGTTATGAAAGGAGGATATGACATGGAAATTGAACGCGAAGATGTACGTGAAATGGTTTTACGCACTTAATCTTTTTTTTATTAATTAGCGATTACTAAATCACTAATATGGTAAGGCAATGAGCAAGTGTATAATACTCATTGCCTTTCATTTTTTCATGAATTATTCGAGGTGAGGATAATATGTATAGACTTAAAGAAGCTGTAATTGTGTTCAGGGAGAATAAAAATACAATTATTCAGCTAGGAACTTCAAGATTTAAAATTCTCGATGAGTATGGACAGTTTTATAATTTCATTAGTAATAAAGATAGGATTATTAACATCAATACAACAAACTCAAGAGAAGAAAAGTATATTGAATTTTTAAAAAAAGAGTGTCTGATAACGGAAAATGTTGAGTATAGCGAAGATAGGTTTATAAAGAATGAATATTTTTTCGAGGATATTAGTAGAAGCTTGCTTCGAAATTCATGTCAATCCTCATTAAAAATGAAAAAGGTTGTAATTGTTGGTTTAGGTGGTTTGGGAACAGTTGTACTAAAAAATTTAGTTGCGATAGGGGTAATGGAATTTACAATAGTAGATGCAGATGTAGTAGATATTTCAAATTTGAATAGACAGTTATACTTTACATATAAAGATATTGGTAAAAGTAAAGTAGAAGTTTTAAAAGAATATCTTTACAAGTATGATTCTGATATAAAGGTTCATATTGTAAAAGAATTTATTACCGAGAATACAATTGACCTTGTGCTTAGCAATTCAATATTTGATTTGATAGTTAATGCAGCTGACATGCCAACTGATATAGTAAGTGTTGTTGCAAACAAAGCTTACGAACTTGATGTTCCTTTTATTACTGGAGGAGTAGGTCTTAGAACGGGAACTTTTACTAATGTATTGTTACCTAAAAAAGTGAAGAGCATACTGAAATACTATGAGGGCAATAGTTGTGAAACGCCTATGAAAGGTTCAATAAGCACTACTAATATGCTTGTAGGTTCTTTTATAGCAAATGAAATACTAAATTTTTGGATTAATGATGAATTTAATGAACAAAGTCATATTAATTTCGTGGATTTTGATACTTACCAGATAGAACGAGAGGAGTTATAAATGAATATAGGTGTAGATAAATATCCTAAAGAGCTAATTCCTTTCAAAGCTTTTGATTATGCTACAAAAAGCTTGGTAGGATTATTTTATGTACCTCTTGTTTCAAAACAAGTGAAGCAATCGCTTGCGAATGTGTATAAATATAATGAATTAGGATGGAGATTGATTTTAAAAGAAGGGGCAAAGTGGTCGAATGGACAAATGGTTAAATTAGAAGATATCCTTAAAACATGGGAATATATATTGGAGAATTGTCCGTTATTTTCAAAAGAACTAGATTGGATTAAAAACTGGAAAATGGCTCGAAAAAGAAAATGTTCTTTCAATAGTGTAGGTTTGAAAGTAAAAAATAACGTTCTTTACATTGAGCTACAGTATCCTATAAATGTAACCGAATTACTTTCAAATATAGGTTTTACTCCAGTTTGTTTTAATCTTGAAAAAGATATTCTTCCAGTCGGTACAGGTGCATTTGTTCCATCAAATGATGGATACTGTTACGAATCTAATAAAGAATTTAAACCTTATATTTCGAATGAAATGAAATTAATACTTACTGAATCTCCTGAAGATGCTATAGATAAATATAAAAATAATATAATTGAAGTAACTCCAACAACTTTATTTGATTCTAGATTATTAGATAAAATTGGAGGTACAAAAATTTGTCAAATTTCTAATGTACATGTAGGTTTGGTACTTTTAACAAAGAAAGCAAAGAAGTTAAAAAATATTATTCAAAAGCGGATTGTTGAAACAGAGTATCAGTTTCATAATATAAGAAAAACTACTAATTACTTTTTTTCTTCTAGTAATGATTTTGAAGTTTTTAATACACAATCAATTTTCAATAGTAACAAAGCTGAAAAAGAAATTCTTCGTATAGGTGTGACTAATTATTACCCAAATTTAGAAATGGTCGCTCATTTTTTTAAAGATTATATTACTCATCTAAAGGTTATTCCGCTAGATTCATTAAATGAAGTGATTATAGAAGATGAAAGTATTGATATTGTATATACTTTATTTACGACAGCGGTTGTGAATGACTTAACGTTGCTTCTTAGTTATATTCCTTTTATAGAAAAAGAATTCGTAGAGGAGTATATAAGATTGTTAAATCAACGTAATATAAATAATTTAACTTTATTAGAAAAGACTAAAATTAATAATTTTTTAAAAGAGTATTCTCAATTTGTTCCAATTGGGAATATATATCATCAGTTTAAATGTAAAAATTCTAAACAAATATTGAATATAGATAAGAATGATACGTACTATTGGGGGAGTAAAATAGATGAAGTTTAATATAAATGAACATTATAAGTCAAAAAACATAAATAAAATTGAAGAAATGTTTGGTATTGTTCCGAAAGAAAGAGAAATTTTTAAAAATCCAGATTTAACATTTTTGGAAAATTCTCAGATTTGCTATATAACAGGTCCTTCTGGTTCAGGGAAAAGTGTTCTAGGTAGATTAATTCAGGATACTTATCAATATAAAGAAGTTGAAAAAGATTTTGATGTCAATGTACCTATAATTGACGCACTTGATTTAAGTTTTTCAGAGGCATTATCTGCATTAAATATGGCAGGGTTATCTGAAGCATATCTATATCTAACTCCATATGAAAAATTATCGACAGGGCAAAAATTTAGATTTGAATTAGCATTTGCAATGACAAGAGATATTGACAAAATTTTAATAGATGAGTACACTGCTTTTCTAGACAGAGAGACAGCTAAGATTGTTAGCTATATGCTTCAGAAAATAGTTAGAAAAGGAAGAAAAAAGCTTGTAATCATAACTGGTAACGATGATTTAGAAGATTGTATAATGCCAGATATCGTAGTTCGCTTTGATGATTTCAGTAAGATAACAGTATCAAAAGTTAATAGAGATGAACAAATTCAACCTTTTGAAAATGATTTTACTATTAAAAAAGGCAATTATGATGATTTATTTTGTTTAGAAAAGTATCATTATTTTAATGGTGTAAAAAAAGGTACTTTAATAAGGAGAAATGCAGAATATTATTCTCTATATTATAAGGATAAATTAATGGGAGTTCTTGTAACTACCTCGCCTTATGCTAATACAGTATCTGAAGAAAATTTAATGAATATAAATAATTCATTAAGAATAATTTTTAGAATAATTATACATCCGAAAATCCGCGGGATTGGAGGTACCAGATTTTTATATAATCATATTCTAACAAAAGAGAAAAAAATATTATTTATACAAAGTGCTATGGCAGTAGAGCATCCTTTTTTATCAAATTTAGGTATGATAGAACTATCCTATGTAGATTACAAAACAAATAATGGATACCAATTTTTACAACAGTTGGTGGAAAGTGACTTTGAGTGTGAAGATGCATTTAGCGTAGCAACAAAATTATTAGGAAAAACAATGTGGATTGAGTATGTAGAATATGCAAACTTGATTGGTACTACAGTAAAATTAACAGATTTATTTTTTGATGAAATAGTTCAAAATACATTTGACAAAAAAGATGATTTACTACTTATCATGGATATATTGAAACCTATAGCTATGAGGAGGTATTATTATGACAATAGATTATAGTTGGAATGTTAATGATATATTTGCCTCATCTGAGGAATTTAATGATAGCATTATAGAATGTTATAATCTAATTAAAGATTTTAAAGACCGTTTTTTTTATCTAGATACAGAGTTATTAGAAGTTTTCAAGAATGTTGAGAATGTATATATTAAGTTGAATAGAGTTTATAGTTATGCTCTCCTTCAATTTTCTACAAATAACAGAAATGTAGGTGCAATAAAAAATCTAGCAACAGCTTCAAAAATTTATGATCAGTTTGATCAAGTTGTAAGGGAGTTAAAGAAAGAGATAAAGAAAAAAATTTCTATAGAGTCTATTTTTTCTATTAAAAAAAGTTTGAAATATTCTTGCTACGAAAAGTTTTTAGATGACATAGCAAAGGAAAACACAGATGGAAACATTTTATTCAATCAAATTTCTCCTTATACTGAATATCAAAAAATATTATATAGGCCAGTTAGTGTTGGTGAAATTGAACAAAATGGAGAGAAAATTGCGCTGACTTATATGAATCAATTAGAATTTTTAATGTATGGTAGTTCAGAAATAAGAAAAAAAACGTATAATCAATTTTTAAACTTTTATGAGGATATTAAAGATTCAGTAGCATATTTATATAAAATAGTAGTGGTAAAGTATAATTTAGAAAGTGTAAAAGATGGTTTCAACAACTATGCCCAAAAGTATTTTTCTAGTAGCTGTGGTAAATTGTATCAAGAAATAAGCTCATTTATTATTTCAAAACCTGAAATTACTCAAAAAATTGTAGATCAACAGAAAATGTTGACCAATTCAAAAAAGATAAGTTATAGTGATTTGTATTATGAGACTAAGCCTAATGAGTTTATTATTTCTAAAGAAAAAGCAATAGAAATAGTTGGAGCGATTTTCGACAGTTTTAATAATAGTTGGTCATCTATATTTAAAAAAATTATCACTGAAAGTTGGATTGATTGGGATTCAAAGCCTGGGAAAAGACCTGGAGGCTTTTCTATTAATGTATATGAAGTACATCCTTATATTCTTTTGAATTGGACAGATGATTTGAATGGGTTATTTGCATTGGCTCATGAAAGCATGGGAGCTATTTTAAACTATCAATCTCGCAATGTAAATTTTCTGAATGTGCAACATAGTATATTCTTAACTGAACTATACTCTCAAATTATGGAAAATGAGGTAAAGGAGTATTTGTTACAGAATTATTCAGATAATGTATCAATAAGGAGTGTTGTTCGAGAAAGAGAATTAATTAGATTTAAAGATAATGTCATTAAAACAATTATAAATACAGAATTTGAAAGAAAAAGTTTTTCTATTCATCATTCAGAATCAATTGATTCTATAACGTTGTCTAAAATTTATGAGAGAGTTTCAAAATCAATTTATGAAGCATGTGACGGTTTTTATTCAAATAAAAAAAATAATGTGAATTGGGTAAAACAAGCTCATGTATTTAATCCGTTTTACGAAAGTAATTATGTTGTGACATATTTTTTAGCTAAATATATAAAAAAAAACCCAGGATCATTTAATCAGCTCACGGCTGTTTCTGAAATTGGCTCACAACATAGTGATGAAAAGATTATTTCAAATTTTTTAAATGTGGATTTAGAAAATTTCATACAAGATATAAAGCGTAATTGGAGGAATTATTGTCAGTGAATATGAAGTGTAAAAATAATATTTACATATACGGATTTTGGGCAACATTATTTTTTGAACGTTCTGTTTGGATAAATTATTTAAAATATAATCATTATTCAATAGTAGAAATAGGTTTTTTACAAACATTATTGACCTTAACCATGTTCTTATCAGAATTACCTTCGGGGCTGTTGACGGATAAATTTGGTGCAAAAAAAATTATGTATGTAGGGCACTTTCTAATTTGCCTATATTTATTTTTTATGATGTTGAATATAAATATAGCTTTTATTACATTAGGTTTTATGTTCTATGGCATAGGTCTAGCATTAATATCTGGTAGTGATCAAACTCTGATTTATCAATACAAACCCGAACAGAGCTATCAAAAGAAAATAGGTAAATATATGGCTATTTCTATTGTTGGACTTACAGTAAGTTCTTTTATTGGAGGATATTTGAGCACAATTTCGTGGACAAGTATATTTTTAATTGGAATCATTACTCAATTAATATCAATCGTTATTTTAATGGGTATAAAGTTAGGTTATAGAAAATTTGATTTAAAAAAAAGAGAGAAAGTATCATTCATAAGGTTGCTTATTAGCTTAAAAAGTATTACAAGTCAGAAGCACATGAAATATTTATTAATAACTATCTCGATTTTTCAAAGTACTATATCAGTACTTTTAAATTTTAGTCAACTAGTATTATTAGATAAAAATATTAATACTTTTAATACATCAATTTTGATTTCTTTAGCGCTTGTTTGTTCTGCAGTTTCCTCACTTTCGATTGAGAAAATATCAATTAAAATAGGACAAAATGTCTCGACAGGAGTGTTTTTGATCGTTTTAGCGGCCGCTTTCTTTCTTTTTTCATCATCAGAAACATTGTTAGTGATCATATCTTTTCTGTTAATAAATTTTAGCTTTGAGTTTATAGATACTTCTTTAAACACAGTGGTTCAAGAATTATCTAGTGATAAAATTAGGACAACTTTGATTTCGGGGATAAATACTTTAACTGCAGGTATAATGTTTGTAGAAACCTCTATTATTTCAGCATTATTTGCTAAATATAATATATCTGTTGTTTTTGCTTCTGTAGGAATTGTTTTGGTAATGTTTACTAGTATATTTTATATTCTATTTTTAAAAACAATAAATAAAAAAAATATCTAATTAAGTATTGGATATTTTTTAGATATAAAGGAGAAAAAATGAAAATTACCCAACTATCTTCATTGAATGAGGTTCAGATACATTTAGTAAAGCAGCTTATTAAAGAGTGTCAAATGTTTGATGGTACACACAAAGAGCCATACCTATTAAATACACTAAACTTTGATAAAAGGATGCCTTCGTTTTTTCTCGGATATGAAGAAGAAAAGATTATTGGATTACTATATGTATACGCAGATACAAAAGATGTGGAGGTCAGCATATTTATACACCCAGAATATAGAAGACGAGGATATGCGACTGATATATATCAACGATTTTTAAAAGAAACTGAAAAATACAAACTTAATACAACAAGGTTTCAAACGGAAGCTATTTTTTTAGAAAATAATCCGGATTTTATCAGTAAACGGAATCTCAATATTAAAGATGAAACTGAGACTTGGTTTATTCGAGATAGATATCCTTTTACTCAATTGATTCAAGAAAAATACTTAATTAAAGAAGCTACTAAAGAGTGTAGTTTGCAGATTGTAGAGTTCGTGTCAGAAATATTTTCGACATCTTTAGAGGTGAGCAAAAAATATGTTGATGAAGCTATTGCGAGTGATAATAGCTCGCTTTATGCACTATTAATAGGCAATACAATAGTCTCTATTTGTATAGTAGACTATAGTTCAGAAAATAACTATCTGTATGGGCTAGCAGTTCTTAAGAAGTACCAAAGACAAGGAATCGGTTCTTATCTTGTTAAAGAAATCATTAATCAAATGATAAAAGAGAATAATAAACGTTTTCAAATAGCTGTCGAAGATAGCAACATAACTGCTAAAATAATGTATGAGAAATTAGGTTTTGTTTTTCAAACACAGGTTGTATATTTGAACGAAAATGAGAGTTAGAATAGCTTTATTATTATGATAGACTCAATCTAATTCACATGTATTTTTGGGTATGTCTTGAGGTACAAGTTGTCTATTGGGGTATTGCTTAAGCTATTGATATTAAAGAATTTTCAAATGTATTAAAAACTTTTTATACACAACCAGGTCTTAAAAAAGCGTGTAAAGATTCATAATTCTTAAAAGGTTAATTATTTGGAGTTATTGAGCCTGGGAAAAATTGATAAATGACGGGAACAGAAGCAATTCCTTCTTATTTCTGGGAGTTAAACACTTCTGCTTAAAACAATAAGGGACGAAGTTTTCCTTGGGAATCGAGTTACAATCGATTATTTTGAAAAGAGTGGCGCAAACAACCATAAAGGCTAACCGCCCATATGATTGTTTGCGCCACTCTTTTTTCATTAATCCGTTAAAGGATCAAAATCTAATCCAAAATCATCGGAAGTTTTTTGTTTTTTCTTATTATATAAC
>OKWA01001027.1_pt1 | contig 10979 bp, 8 predicted proteins | sample 1606861 | NCBI WGS metagenome assembly OKWA01 (sample SAMN03281007, study PRJEB24777) | human gut metagenome | isolation source: fecal sample PR166 from 1 month old female Malay infant, vaginally... | reverse complement strand
ACAGGACTTTCTTTCTATTCAGACTGACTAAAATTTATGCTTAATCTATGAATCCCTCAGGTTTTTACGTTGACCCTTCACAATCCATTCCATTGTCAACATTTGCATACGAAAAAGCAGCCGGCATACATAATGCAGCTGATAATCCTAACACAACAGGTGTTCGTCTGATTCCGTAACCCAACGGCTTAGGACATTTCTTCATGTCTTTTCTCATTTTTCTATGGTTAACAAATTAATTAATAATCCATATTATTTATCTCTAATGTAGTAAAAATACGATGTTTTAGTTTTCTTTCTTCAGATAAAGTCATTACTTCCATTGCTTCATCAGAAACCAATAATACATTCTTGGCCTCTTCAAATACTTTCAGCAGTTCTGCGTGCTCCTTTAAAAGCTTATCCCAATGAAAAGCTGATTCAGGAGCATCATCCAGAACATACTTGATAAAGTCGTCATCCTTCAAAAAGTCTTCTACCTTGCTATACACCTTTTTTGTATCCACGTTACAATCATTTTCCATTATGACGGATAGTGGTTCAAAGTTGTACTCACCTGGAAACTTAAAATATTATCCTACCAATTCCCTTAATCTTGTAATACCTCTATGCATCAAATTTCGTACCGACTGGTAATTCATATCCATAATGGTACAAATATCTTCATATTTCTTCTCTTCTATATAATATAAGGTAAGTGCCTCACGTTGGCGCGGAGATAATTGAGCCAACAAATGTTTTACTTTTATATTTTCAAAACAACTTTTTTCCTTTTCCAAATATGTATGTTCTACATCATCACCTGCTGCAACGGGATTCAGTTCCTCAACAGCCGTTTCCGACATGAACATCCGTCTGCGAAGTTCATCGCATAACTTATTTTTCAAGGAAATGAGGAGGTATGATTTGAAGTTGTCAATGATACCCAATTCGGCCTTCTTTGTATACAATTTTACAAAGACATCATGAATGCAGTCCTTCAACAATTCTTTGTCAGTAGTTAACTTACATCCATAATTAAATAGAAGATTAATATGCATATCATATAATGTAGAGAATGCACTTACATCTCCCGATTGGAAAGCGGTTACCAAGCAAGCTGTCTTATCATTTAAGTTTTGTTCCATCACAGTATACTAATTATAGGTTGTTTTGATGATGATGCAAAACTAGGGAGGATACGCTACTTTTTTAGGTAATATTTGATTATTGGACCGAAAAAACAGATAACCTGCTGAAAAACATATATGCTAAATATTACAGATTTTCATTAAAAAGGAGAACCAAAATAAATCCGGTTCTCCTTCCATGTACTAAATTCTATGAAACCAATAAATACAATCTTTGTTTTTCTCTGCTTTAAGCATATATACATCTTTAATATTCAACCGTTTAGCAATCACTGTTATTGCTCCGGTCTTCGGATCAACAGACTTCAATATGTATTTTCCAGGTGATAAATGAACAGGAATATCTGTTGCAGAATGGGAATAAATGATACTTCCAATACCAGATTTTACCAATTTCTGATACTTATTTGTACCAGTATCCTCCATATCCATAGCAGCCGCATCAGTTAAAAAGCTTTCATCAGCAACTGGAACAACCGGGCAAGACCCACTTGCCATGAAGACAGCCCAAGCCATATCCGGATAATTCTGCGCATAGTAAGTAACCGCTTTTTCCGGGAACTTCTTACGATATTCACTCACCGCCCGATAAGCTTCATCAAAAGTAACCTTACCTACTTTCATTTTACGGGCATGCTGACGGGGAGCCAAGTTCTTTCCACCTTCGGGAGCATAAAGGCCATCCACTTTATAGTGCCAGTAACGAATATCAATAATGTCAACTAATTTCGCACGTTGCGTATCATTCAGAATGGCATCTTGAACATCCTTTGTCGCACTTAACGCCACAGTTGCTTTCTTACCGGTTTCTTTCTCCCACTCTCCTATCACATCCAGCCAGAATTGTACAAAATGCAACGGACCGGTAAACTCCGCACTGATCAGTTGTACCACATTTGCATCATCGGCAAAATTATCCAAGCATTGGCGAATATACTTTCTATGAAGCTCACGACGTACAGGATGACTGATATCATAAAACATATCCGCTACAAAGATACGTTTGTCACCGGCAAAAGGAACAGGTTCAGGCATATCGGTCTGATTGATATTATTGGCCGACCGCCAAGGACAGTCTACCCAATGTGCTCCCGCTTCCAAGATATTATGCTGGAAGTAATTCTCATGGAAAAGCAAAAGACCTTTTTCCGCCCCTTTTTCGGCAAACTGCTTCAACCGGTTCCAATACCATGCATTGGGACGGTTCAAATCATACTTGCTCAATCCTTCCCAAGCAGTACCTTTTCCACTGCGGGCAAACGGTTGTTCGTAGAATGGTCCCCACACATCTCCATCACGACGACGGACGCGCTCATGATCGTCACGACGACGCTCATACCACAAACCGTAATTATGATCTAAAACCAAAATCTGATTCTTCACCATATAATTCACCGTAGAATCAATTCTATCTGTCAGCCCAAGTCCTTCGCGTCCCGGCACGAAACGGGTAACATGTGGCTTGGCTTTAGACAAGAAGCTGGTCCTCAGTTTCCCATTCCACCAAGGAACCTCCTGTCTGCCGCCTACCAGTAACCGGCCATCCACCTGCATACGCCCATTAATAATGGCAAACAGATGATCCTTTTTGTCCTTATATATAGGTGTATTAAACTTTAAATGTTCTAAAGATTTCAGCTTCCCGGAAGACACACTGGCTGTATAGGGTGCTTCCTCAATCCATTTTTGCATAGTAAGACGGGGAGTATAAGCTTCCTTTGCCATCTCCATTGCCGCTTCTACGGTAGGACTGCTGGTTGCGTTGGTAGCCCTGGGAAGAATACGTGCCTGGTCAGAACAATCTTTATTCAAACGTGCCGCCAACTGTGCATAAAACAAGCTGCGGGGATGTACGTGATTATTTGATTCCGCCCATTGGCCGTCACCCGAGAATTGCGCCCAACAACCGTATGCACGGTTTACCGCATCTCTTGCCGGTGAATAACACTCTATCCCGGCAGCTGTACATTGCCAGAAAAGACTGTTGCCTGTATTCCAACCGGCACCATTTTTATCCTGTCCCAAATTCTTAAATACCAAATCATGGCCATCAATGTTTACCACATCAAATAATAATCCACAGGCCCAGGAATCAATAGAACCGCTGAATCCTAACGACTCTTCCGAATCACACTGTACAAAAGCATTCGGACCTGCCGCACAAAATCCGGCTGAGAAATCATGAATACCCTGTTTAGAATAACAACGCTGAAAAAGTGTCTGCTGCCCCATAGTATAAAATGTACTGCGACGCATTCCACCTATCTCTGAAACAGGTTCTGTGGATACACAATCTTCTACAGTTGTTTTAGAACCGGTACGCTGTATAATCACAGCACTTCCTGCAAAGTGCTTAAAATTTACCCTGCGTACCCAACAGTTTTCGGCATTTTCTATAGATACCCCCGTCCAGCAATGATCCTCATCTTTAGGATACTTCTTATTATAGTCAGAAGCCAATGTCAGATTCTCCAAACCTGCTTCTGCGATTCTGCCCGGCCAACTATAACGTAACACTTTGACAGTTCCCCATTTATTATCCAAAGCCATTGTCAAAGGAGCATCCAAAGTCAATTGGTTTCCATCCGCCTTACTTACTGACCTATCCCAAACCAAATCCATCTCTCCTTCTTTCCAGCCCAAAGCAGAAATACCTCCGCCAAAAATATCACAACCGACAGAAGCAATCCATTCTTTCGTAGAGGGGCGGACAATCCGGACCCGCTCTCCGGAAACCAGCTGTACATTATTGGTTACCTGAAAAGTACAAGTATTTACAGGAACGTATGATGTCAATACATCCAAGGTATCCGTAACAGCCAAATCATTCCGTCCTTCAATATAAAGCAAAGCCCCTCTGTCCACTCCCTTTTTCAACAATACGGTCTGTTCCCTGTCACTGCCGCGCAGCACGACTCCCGACACAGAGATACGCAAGCTCTCATTCAATTCAAAAGTTCCTTTATCCAACAAAACAGCCCCACGAAAACCATTTTTATCCAAAGCCAATGAAGATACATAGTCAATGGCACGCTGGATACGAGAGGAATTATCTCCAGGCTGCCATGAAACAAAAACGGCATTCGCCACATCAGGTATAGGCTGTTCCGAATTATGGTAACCGCAAGAAGAATAATCTAGAATACGGTTTCCACGTTCATCAGTCACATAAGTCAGTTTTTCGTCCTTCACCTGTAAAGGAAAGGTTTGCGCAGAAATCCGCGCAAACCCCAAACTTAAAAATCCCAATAATAATAACTTATAATTCATTTTACATCAAGCTTTTACGTTTTGCCAAAGTATCGTGATTGTTCTTTACTTCCGTCCAATCCACTTTCTTTGCAGGATCTATGCCATTAATGTATTTTTCAATGTTAGTATACCCGTCACCATTACAATCTTTCACCGCATCACCCGGATCATTAGGATTGAGTCCGTATCTCACCTCCCAGGCATCCGGCATACCATCACCATCCGTATCAACCACAGGAGTACCTTTATATTCGGGCAAACCACCCACCTGACGAGGATCTGTAATGATACCTTGTTTATAAGAATCAACAGGAAGACGTCTTTTCACATAAGGACTAACGAATTCAGGAGCGTCTTTCACATAAATAGCTTTCCCTGTCTTCACCGTCTTTATCACACGGGTATCCACCGCATCTCTTTTAGGGAAAGTAGCCCCGGCATTTTCCAATACATAATTATAGGCAGTTTTGGCATCCATAATAGTCACATGGGGCATTGAGAAAGGCTCGTTTACACGAATTTGATCTGTAAACTTCCCTGCGTCCGGCATATCGTATACCTGCACACCGCCATCCCAATTATTCTTTGTCACACGCGCATTGCCTTCCACTACATTTCCGGCAACATACGCTTTACCAAAAGTATCCGGTTTCTTCTTGTCACGGCTCGATTCGGGTTTCACAATCCGGTAGGCAATCGGCTTATCTTTCGGAGTGATAGGACCCGGTTTAAAATAATTATTAATAATATTCAAACGGCTGGTTTCATCTCCTCCGTCAACAGAACGGTTCCACCAATTAAAAGTCACATTGTTTACCAGATTAAAATCCTCATTCATGCCAATGGAACAGTTACGGCTGATATTGGATGCGAACAAGTTACGGCAAAACATACTGTTATGCCCACCTATAGTCGCCCCGAAAGCATGATTGTAACAATCCAAAGCTTCCGAGAAAATAGAGTTCTGAATAGTTATGTTGACAGTAGGAAGCTTCAAACCATGTCCTGTGGAATCACGATGGTATACATGGCGATAAAGAGACATATTCTCATCCAGCCCCCAGCTGCCGGAGCAATGATCGATAATAACATTACCCACACAGTTACCTCCCAAAGCATCATCCCGGAAGAACACATCCTGCGCCCCCCGACGGAAACGCATATGGCGGATAATAATATCATGCGTATCAAGCAAGAAAGAAGCCCCTGTTACACAAACTCCATCCCCCGGAGCTGTCTGACCTGCAATAGTGATATACGGAGCACGGACGTTTATAGGGGTTTTCAGCCGGATAACACCCGAAACATTGAACACAACAATACGCGCACCACCGGTCTCACATGCCTCACGCAACGTTCCGGACCCACTGTCAGCCAGCGAATTGACCACAATTACTTTTCCTCCACGTCCACCTGGAGTATAGGCCCCTCCCCCTTCTGCCCCGGGAAAGGCAGGTATGTTGCTCTTTATTAAATCCTCAGGCTTGGATGCCCATGGTTTATAAGGACGTCCTTGAGTAGCCTCAGACATTACTACAGGTAACGCTTTCGCCCATGCCTCATCCGATTTCCGGTCTATTTCCTTTTGTTGTTGTTCTCCTCTGATTTTTACCGAATCAGGAATTACAGGATACTGTGCCGCCACAGGCAACACACATGCAGTCAATGCTGCCACTGCAAATAGTTTCTTTAGTTGATTCATTTGGTTGCTAAATTATTATTTTTTCTATAACTTCATAACATAATACTCTGCTTTTAACATGATTCAAACACACATTGCGAATATTTCTATATCAAAGACGGAACAGAAAGCTTGTTGTACTCTCTATCCACACATAAAAAAGAGCTTGACACCGTTTTACCGGGCAAGCTCCTTTTTCTGCTTTTCAATAAACATTAATTTATATCTTTCCTCCACGTGCCTTGATACGTTCATACCAAGCCTTACGTTCTTTCACTAAATCATATCCCCGCTTAGAGAGGTAATTATTAATCCGGCCTTTGTATTTGCCGAAAGCAGCATGTTTCTTATTTGAATTTTCAGCATCCATGGCAAATTCACGGGCTTCAACAAGCCATGCCATAATCTGCGCTTTCTCTTCTTCTTTCAAGGTAGGAATCATGTCAACCGTAGCTTTATAAGTTACCATTACCACACCATAAGTCATGCCATCTTTCACTGCATCTATCTGCTTGGCATCCAAATAAAGCGAAAGATCGGCCGGGAAAGCGAAATGAGTGCGGTAAAGTGCCGCATCCTTTTCAGCTTCGGCAGCTTTAACGGCTTCTTGTTTCGCATCGCCCGTCAGGGTTTCTTTTGCCAGCTTCACTTTGGTATCGCGCGTTTCGTATATGTCATTCAGTTTAAAATAACGGTTGGCTATGATAGTTGTCACTTCACGGGCGGCAACGGTATCTGTCAACTCCAGTTTATCTACAATCTTCTGCGAACGTTTCACAATAGATTCCACGTAAGCCGGATCGCGGCCTTCACGGTCCAAATCCACTGCTCCGGCGGTAATGACTACCGCCATGAGCAACAGAAACATTATACCTGACTTTTGTATCATATCCTGTCTTCTTTCCTCCGTTTATTACATCAACTTTCCTTTAGAAGCCAATGTATCATAATTGTTTCTCAAATCAGACCAGTCAATACAATTTCTAGTGCTGATACCATTAATATATTTCTCAATATTTGTATAGCCGTCACCGGTACAGTCCTTATTAGCATCCGAAGGATCATTAGGATTCAAGCCATTTGCCTTTTCCCATTCATCGGGCATGCCGTCACCATCTGTATCCACATACGGAGTTCCTTTGTATTCCGGATAACCACCCATCTGGCGGATATCGGTAATGATACCTTGCTTATAAGAATCTTTCGGCAAACGGCGATATTTAAACTGTCCGTCTTCTCCCATTGATTTAGGAGCCAGCCCGGTCAAATCACCGTTAGCATCCTTGGCCATCTTCTTATCATAATAAGGAACGCCTGTTCTCACTTCCTCTATAATACGTTCATCCACAATATCACGGCAAGGAATGTTGGCACCTGCATTTTTCAGTACAAAATCGTATGCATCATGTGCAGAAGTAATGCGGATGTATGGCATTTCAAAAGGACGGTTGCTACGCATATTCTCCGTATATCCCTCTGTATTCGGCTGAGTTTCAATCTGAATACCACCTGCCCAGTTATCTTCTGTAATGGCAGGATAGCCTTCCATAATATTGCCATCGGCATAAACACGGCCATATACTTTATGATCCAATTTGCTTCGTCCCGCTTCGGGTTTCAGGATGCGATGCCCCACAGGAGTATCTTTCGGAGTGGCCGGTCCCGGTTTATAATAGTTGTTTATCATATTGAACATAGCAGTATAATCGCCACCGTCCGAAGAACGATGTACCCAGTTGAACACTACATTGTTTACAAAATTGAAAACACCATTCCAACCGATGGAAGGATTACGTCCCGAATTACTTGCCCACAGGTTACGCATAAATGCACAATTCTCACCCCCTAAAGTGCTGCCGAATGCATGATTGTAAGTATCCAGTGCTTTTGCCGAGATAGTATTCTGTATGGTAACATTTACGGTAGGCAGTTTCAGATCTTTTGATTCATATTGTCCTTCGCTGGGATCGTACATATGGCGATAGAAAGAGATATTCTCATCCAATCCCCAAGTACAAGAGCAATGGTCAATCATGATATTTCCAATCGGGTTGCCTCCGAAAGAATCGTCACGATGCCAGACTTTTGTTTCGCCACGGCGGAAACGCATGTGGCGTACCACTACATCATGCGTGTCTACCCAAAAAGACTCTCCGGCAATACATACCCCGTCACCCGGAGCTGTCTGTCCTGCAATAGTGACGTATGGAGCCCGGACGATAATGGGAGATTCCAATTTAATAATACCTGAAACATTGAAGACAATGATACGTGCTCCACCTGTCTCACAAGCCTCACGGAAAGAACCGGGACCACGATCATTCAAATTAGTCACGGTAATCACCTTACCGCCACGACCGCCGAAACTGTACATACCTCCTCCTTCAGCACCGGGGAAAGCAGGAATTCGTGCCTGCGGCAAATCGTATGGACGGGAAGCCCACGAAATATACGGACGACCTTCTTTTGCTTCTTTCAGTACGACAGGCAATGCTTTTGCCCATGCTTCGTCAGAGCGGCGACGTTCTTCACTCATCATTTTCTGGTAGGCTTGCTTCACTTCCTCAGTTATCTGGGGATACTGGGCCCTTGCTACAGGAGCAATAAAAGTAGCCATACACAGTCCTAAAAACATTTTTCTTTTCATACTTTATTCTTAAAAAATTATATCTGTGCTATAAGTTGGAATTTATATTCCGTTCTCTTTTTCTTAACAATTATCTTTTTCAAGACGCGCCTTTCCGGGATATGTACTCAAAAATGCTTGTATCTGTCATAATAAACTAGCAGATATAAAACTATCGTATTAAATTATTTCCTAGCATCCAATGTGCCTTCTGATTCATAATAATCCAACCATCCTTTTGATTGCTCCAACCACGGATTCATATTCAACACATTAGAAGGCAGACCGGACAGATAATAGTTTTCCTGCCATGAGATTACTGCTTCCTGACCATTCACATTATCTACCGGAGTTTCTCTATCCTCCAAAACAAAATGCTGGCTCCAGAACTCTCCCAACCTATTCATTTCGGCTTGTAAGTCTGCCGCATTATCCACATCTACAGGTTCAAAATCAGCAATGACAGAAGCAAGAGGATCTGCCTTTCCATCATAATCCTTCACTTGCAAATATTTACCCACACGGGCAGTACCATTTAACGGTTCAATACCCAAGGTAGTACAGGTGGTATTGTTATCACTTGCATCATCATTATACAACATCCAACGCCATAAATCCCAATAACGCTTCCCCTCATAAGCTAATTCTACCTGACGCTCACGCAGACAAGCCTTAATAGCTTCATTCTTATCGGTAATCGTTCCCAAACCATAATTATTGGATGCAGGAATACCTACCCGGGCACGAATTTCACCAATTGTTTTCACTGAATTACTTATATCCCCCGTAGCCGCATAACATTCTGCAAGGTTCAATAACAATTCAGCATAACGATATTCATATACATCAGTGCCATCCCATTGATAAGTATTTGCACTATTTTCAGCCGGATCGGACATTTTACGTACTATCGCCGGACTGCTGCCTTCATTTTCTGTGTAATAATGCAACTGAGAGCCATCTTCTTTCGTTTCGCTCCAACGGTAATTCCAAACTACGGCATCTGCATCCTGATCATATCCCCATTTTACTCCGGAGAAAGTAAACGTGTAATAGAAACGCGGATCACGATTCTTGAAGAATAAAGAACGGTCGTACCCGTTTATCGCTTCACCGTCATCATTTACAGCTTTGGAACCATCCGCCATCGGGAAAATATCCAACATACCCATAGGAACATGATAACCGGAACCACTGCCACCCATTGTTTTCAAGCGGATTGTTTTCTGCCATCCACTATGCTCATCATTTTTAGAGGTAGAGCTAGCCAACAGTTTGACCATAATCACCTCCTTACATTCCTGGTTATCAAACTTGTAGAACATTTCATTCCAGTCTTTGGCGGAATTGCCATACAAACCATAACCTTCGCTGCTCAAGAAAGCCTGTGCTTCTAGAGTAATATCCAACGCATCTTTCCAGCGTTTACTGCCTGTATTATTCCAATCTGCATTAAAGATAGGGCTTGCAAATACCAGCGCCACACGGCTTCTGTATGCCAGCGCAGCTTCCTTGGTCAACCGTCCATACTGGTCACTTCCCCATTCTTTACGAGTGGGAAGCAGATTCGCAGCCTCTTTTAAATCACTCAAGATCTGGTTGACACATGTTTCCACACTTTCACGATTATAATCTTTAGCTCCCTCACGGTCGGCCGCCATAAGCACTTTATTTACCACAGGAACAGCTCCGTATACACGTACCAGATCAAACAACTGCATGGCACGGAAGAAATAAGCCTGTCCTTTCGCTTTTTTTATGGCAGCTTCCGACAAGTCCTGACCATATTCATCAACCCCTTCCAGAATTTCATTGCAACTGCGGATACGGCTATATGGATCATTCTTTATATTCGTAGCCAGATTACTGCCAAAATAAGTTTCACAGTCCGTAGCTTTTTTCAAACTTCTGGAAGCGTCAAATTTCTTCTCGATCCCCCATTTCTCCTCCGTATAAGTTGAATAGTCATTCCAACTACCGGACAAACCGTATGATTGCGGAGGAGTCATCCCCGACTTATAAAAATAGTTATAATACACATTCTGAATATATAAGTCCAAGTTAGATTCGATACCGAAAGTTTTTTCCGGTGAATAACTGTCATACGGGTTCATATCCTGTAAGAACTGGTCGCTGCAACCACTAAACGTTAAGCCGGCTGCCAATAACACAGTATATAATATACGCTTTTTCATATCAATGATTCTTTTTAATTTTAGAATGATACATTTACTCCCAACGACCACGTTCTCAATGTAGGATACAATGAAGTTGTTCCACAATACATATT
>OKWA01001022.1_pt1 | contig 11065 bp, 2 predicted proteins | sample 1606861 | NCBI WGS metagenome assembly OKWA01 (sample SAMN03281007, study PRJEB24777) | human gut metagenome | isolation source: fecal sample PR166 from 1 month old female Malay infant, vaginally... | reverse complement strand
CGGTGGAGCTGCATGACAAAGTCATCGGGCATTATCTGAACATAAAACACTATCAATAAGTTGGAGTCATTACCAAAGGAAGGATGGTATAGGATGGTTGTCCGTATATACGCCAACCTTTAATCTCCATAAATGAAGTTAAATTTTCTCCTTCTTGGTAGGCCATATATGTACGTTCATATATGCCATCACCCACATATCTCCATTTTTCCCCTTCTTTTTTTTCTACATTTTGTAAGTACACTGTATCATCCAGCAAATCCAGACCGTTATCCACCGGATTTCCAAAATCATCAACTAATAAAACACTGACAGGTAAATCCGCCCCTTCCACTACTAAAACTTCTCGTATACGAAGCTGTGAACCAAGCGGACTCACTTCACCTGGTTTGATAGTGTAATTGTTTGAATAATTGGCATCGCTCCAACCAGCCATCTTCAGTTGCGCATTCAAATTCGCTTCCGCAAAATGCGCCATATACTGTCTTTGATATTGCCCATTGCCGTTGTAAACCCAATTATTGCCCTGGATAGGATCCGCATTCCTGACTTGTACGTTTTCCTCATTAAGCTGAACAACACCATCAGTAATAAAGTTACCCTGGGCATCTTTAAGAACAACGGTCACAGTTATGCTATCCCCAGCGATATATATCGTTTTGTCCGCGACAATCGTGGATTGATTTTTTGCCGCTGCACCTGGTTGTATTCCGTATAACGAGGACTTAATCTCCGTTGCCCATGTTTTTAATTTCAGACTGGCAACCAGATTTTCCTCGGCAACCCATGCTGTCCAGACAATGGTATATTCACCATTATTCTGCTCGACCCACCGCATAGAATCGGGAGTTGCGCCGCCTACCGCGAAACTATCAATATAAGACTCGATGACTTCTGATGTCAGCCCTAAAGCAGGGTTACCAAACTCATCCCGCAACGTTATTGTGACGGTTAATGGCTCCCCGGCGATATATGCCGATTTATCTGTCCTGATAGCAGAATTTGCCTGCACCGGAGCACCGCTGTGGATGGAATAACTCTCTGATTGTTTACTGCTGCCCCATTCAGACAACTTCAGCGTCGCGTGGTGAGAGTCTCCCGCCATTTGCGCCGACCATGTAGCAGTATAAACACCGGCGGTTTCAGACCATCCTCCTGAACGTACGGCTCCTTCTACTGTTACGTTATCACCAGACAATAAGGACTCGCCCCCTTCAACCAGGTTACCGTGCGCGTCTTTCAGCGTCACAGCGACGGTTATAGTGTCACCAGCGGTGTAGGCGTTTTTATCCGTAGCGATAGTTGATGTGGCTTGCGCCGGAGAACCGGACTGTATGTCATAGCGATCTGACGTTACGCCATCACTCCACGTCTGCAATTGCAGGTTGGCGTGCTGATTGGTACTGGCAATCGTCGCCATTCGGGTTGTGGTATACACGCCACCTGATTCAACCCAGCTTCCCGTTTCTGACGGGTCAGTGCCAGCCACCGTCAGCACACCATCAGCGGCTAACTGTGAAGCTGCACCGGTTACCAGATTATCGAACGCATCCCGGAGCGTTACCGTGATGGTGATTGTCTCTCCAACCGTATAGTTCGACTTATTTGTTTCAACGGTTGAAGTGAGCCGCGATGCATCACCAGGTACAAAGGTGACGTTCTGGCTCTGGCTACTGTTGTTGATGCTGGCGGTGACTGTACTGGTGCCCGCCGTCTGGCTGGTGACACTGATCTCCACCGTGCCGTCCGGCTGCGTGGTGACCGTCGGAGCAACCGTTGCGCTGTTGCCCGCCAACACGCTGACCGTCTGCCCGGCAAGCGCATTACCGTTAGCATCGGTTACCCTCGCCCGCAGCGTGTTCGCCGTCGCACCGTCTGCCTCTGAACCGTCCTTAATGACCACCAGATCCGCGATCTGCGCCGTCCTGACATCGGCGATAAACATCACGCTCTGGCTCAGGCTATGGTTGTTGATGGTTGCTGTGACTGTACTGATCCCCGCCGTCTGGCTGGTGACTGAGATATCCACCGTACCGTCCGGCTCTGTGATGACCGCCGGAGCAACCGTTGCGCTGTTGTCTGCCAACACGCTGACCGTCTGTCCGGCAAGCGCATTCCCGAACGCGTCGGTGACCCTCGCCTGCAGCGTATTCGCCGTCGCACCGTCAGCCACTGAGCCGTCCTTAATGACCACCAGATCAGCAATCTTCGCCGTCCTGACATCGGCGACAAACGTCACGTTCCGGCTCTGGCTGCTGCTGTTGATGCTGGCGGTGACTGCACTGGCTCCCGCCGTCTGACTGGTGACAGGGATCTCCACCGTGCCATCCGGCTGAGTGGTGACCGCCGGAGCGACCGTTGCGCCGTTACCTGCCATCACGCTGACCGTCTGCCCGGCAAGCGTATTACCGTTAGCATCGGTGCCCCTCACCTGCAGCGTATTCGCCATTGCGCCGTCAGCCACGGCGTTATCCTGCGTCACCTCCAGACTCGCGATCTGCGCCGTTCTGACATCGGCGATAAACGTGACGTTCCGGCTCTGGCTGCTGTTGTTGATGCTGGCGGTGACCGCACTGATTCCGGCGGTCTGGCTGGTGACAGAGATCTCCACCGTCCCGTCCGGCTGCGTGGTGACCGTCGGGGCAACCGTTGCGCCGTTATCCGCCAACACGCTGACCGTCTGCCCGCCCAGCGTATTACCGAATGCATCGGTCACCCTCGCCCGCAACGTGTTCGCCATTGTGCCGTCAGCCACTGAGTTATCCTGCGTCACCTCCAGACTCGCGATCTGCGCCGTTCTGACATCGGCGATAAACGTGACGTTCCGGCTCTGGCTGCTGTTGTTGATGCTGGCGGTGACCGCACTGATTCCGGCGGTCTGGCTGGTGACAGAGATCTCCACCGTCCCGTCCGGCTGCGTGGTGACCGTCGGGGCAACCGTTGCGCCGTTATCCGCCAACACGCTGACCGTCTGCCCGGCAAGCACATTACCGAACGCATCCGTCACCCTCACCCGCAGCGTGTTCGCCATTGCGCCGTCAGCCACTGAGTTATCCCGGGTGACCACCAGATCCGCGATCTGCGCCGTCCTGACATCGGCGACAAACGTCACGTTCCGGCTCTGGCTGCTGTTGTTGATGGTCGCAGTGACTGCACTGACTCCCGCCGTATGGCTGGTGACTGAGATCTCCACCGTACCGTCCTGCCCTGTGATGACAGTCGGGGCAACCGTTGCGCCGTTGCCTGCCAACACGCTGACCGTCTGCCCGGCAAGCACATTACCGAATGCATCGGTTACCCTCGCCCGCAGCGTGTTCGCCGTCGCACCGTCTGCCTCTGAACCGTCCTTAATGACCACCAGATCCGCGATCTGCGCCGTCCTGACATCGGCGATAAACGTCACGTTCCGGCTCTGGCTGCTGTTGTTGATGCTGGCGGTGACCGCACTGATTCCGGCGGTCTGGCTGGTGACAGAGATCTCCACCGTCCCGTCCGGCTGCGTGGTGACCGTCGGGGCAACCGTTGCGCTGTTGTCCGCCAACACGCTGACCGTCTGCCCATTCAGCGCATTCCCGAACGCATCGGTGACCCTCACCCGCAGCGTGTTCGCCGTCGAACCGTCCGCCTCTGAACCGTCCTTAATGACCACCAGATCAGCGATCTTCGCCGTCCTGACATCGGCGACAAACGTCACGTTCTGACTCTGACTGCTGCTGTTGATGCTGGCAGTGACTGCACTGATTCCTGCCGTCTGGCTGGTGACAGAGATCTCCACCGTGCCGTCCGGCTTTGTGGTCACCGTCGAAGCGACCGTTGCACCGTTGCCTGCCAACACGCTGACCGTCTGTCCGGCAAGCACATTACCGAACGCATCCGTCACCCTCACCCGCAGCATGTTCGCCGTCGAACCGTCTGCCACTGAGCCGTCCTTAATGACCACCAGATCAGCGATCTGCGCCGTCCTGATATCGGCGATAAACGTCACGTTCTGACTCTGACTACTGCTGTTGATGGTTGCAGTGACAGTACTGATCCCCGCCGTCCGGCTGGTGACTGAGATCTCCACCGTACCGTCCTGCCCTGTGATGACAGTCGGGGCAGTCGTTGCGCCGTTGTCCGCCAACACGCTGACCGTCTGCCCGGCAAGCGTATTCCCGAACGCATCTGTGACCCTCACCCGCAGCGTGTTCGCCATTGCACCGTCTGCCACTGAGTTATCCCGGGTGACCACCAGATCAGCGATCTTCGCCGTCCTGACATCCGCGATAAACGTCACGTTCCGGCTCAGGCTGCTGTTGTTGATGGTTGCAGTGACTGCACTGACTCCCGCCGTCCGGCTGGTGACTGAGATCTCCACCGTCCCGTCCGGCTCGGTGATCACCGTCGGGGCAGTCGTTGCGCTGTTGCCTGCCGACACGCTGACCGTCTGCCCGGCAAGCGTATTACCGTTAGCATCGGTGACCTTCACCCGCAGCGTATTCGCCATTGCGCCGTCAGCCACTGAGTTATCCTGCGTCACCTCCAGACTCGCGATCTGCGCCGTCCTGACATCTGCAACAAACGTCACGTTCCGGCTCGCGGTACTGCTGTTGATACTGGCAGTGACGGCACTGGTGCCCGCCGTCTGGCTGGTGACACTGATCTCCACCGTGCCGTCCTGCCCTGTGATGACAGTCGGAGCGACCGTTGCGCCGTTGTCCGCCAACACGCTGACCGTCTGCCCGGCAAGCGTATTACCGTTAGCATCGGTGACCCTCACCTGCAGCGTATTCGCCATTGCGCCGTCAGCCACGGCGTTATCCTGCGTCACCTCCAGACTCGCGATCTGCGCCGTTCTGACATCCGCGATAAACGTCACATCCCGGCTCTGGCTGCTGTTGTTGATGCTGGCGGTGACTGCACTGACTCCCGCCGTCTGGCTGGTGACACTGATCTCCGCCGTGCCGTCCGGCTCTGTAATCACCGTTGGGGCAACCGTTGCGCCGTTGCCTGCCATCACGCTGACCGTCTGCCCGGCAAGCGTATTACCGAACGCATCGGTCACCCTCGCCCGCAGCGTGTTCGCCGTCGAACCGTCTGCCACCGCGTTATCCTGGCTAACGACCAGATCCGCTATCTTCGCCGTCCTGACATCCGCGACAAACGTCACGTTCTGACTCTGGCTGCTGTTGTTGATGCTGGCGGTGACCACACTGATTCCTGCCGTCTGGCTGGTGACACTGATCTCCACCGTGCCGTCCGGCTTTGTGGTCATCGTCGAAGCGACCGCTGCACCGTTGTCCGCCATCACGCTGACCGTCTGCCCGGCAAGCGCATTACCGAACACATCGGTGACCCTCGCCCGCAGCATATTCGCCATTGCACCGTCTGCCACTGAGTCGTCCTTAATGACCACCAGGTCCGCGATCTGCGCCGTTCTGACATCCGCGATAAATGTCACGTCCCGGCTCTGACTGCTGCTGTTGATACTGACGGTGACCGCACTGCTGCCCGCCGTCTGGCTGGTGACACTGATTTCCACCGTGCCGTCCGGCTGCGTGGTGACCACCGGAGCGACCGTTGCGCCGTTATCCGCCAACACGCTGACCGTCTGTCCGGCAAGTGCATTCCCGAACGCATCGGTGACCCTCACTTGCAGCGTATTCGCCGTCGCGCCGTCTGCCACCGCGTTATCCTGGCTAACGACCAGATCCGCGATCTGCGCCGTGCTGACATCCGCAATAAACGTCACGTTCCGGCTCTGGCTGCTGTTGTTGACGCTGGCAGTGATCACACTGGTTCCGGCGGTCTGGCTGGTGACACTGATCTCCACCGTGCCATCCGGCTGCGTGGTGACCGTCGGAGCAGTCGTTGCGCCGTTGCCTGCCAACACGCTAACCGTCTGCCCGGCAAGTGCATTCCCGAACGCATCGGTGACCCTCGCCCGCAGCGTGTTCGCCGTCGCGCCATCTGCCACTGAGCCGTCCTGCGTCACCACCAGCTCCGCGACTTGCGCCGTGCTAACATCAGCAACAAAGTTCACCGTTTTACTATCGCTGCTTTGATTGATCTTAGCCTCAACAGTGCTGGCATCCGCTACGGTACTGCTCAGATCAACCTCTGCCATGCCATGCGCATCCGTCCTGATATCTGCGCTCTGCCCTGTATTGGCAAATACAGCCGCCCCCTTCGTCACCGTAAAGGTGACGGTCTGCTCCGGCAGCACATTGCCAAACTGATCTTCCACCCGGACATTCACCGTATGTCGATCGCTGCCATTCGCCAGCACATCCGGGTTACCCGTTGTCACTTGCATCGCGACAATTTGTGCGCTGGCGGCATCGCCACTAATACTGTAATCATTTGAAGTCAGAGCGTTCGCCCAGCCGGACATCTGTAGCTGTGCTTTTAAACCGGTGCCAGGGAGTAAGGCGGTATACGTTGCGGTATAAATTCCTTTTTGATCTTCATTCCAGGCGATGCTTTCCGCTTTTGTATTTGGCAGCTGGATAGCCAGGTTGATAGCGTCTCGTTGCCCCCCGACCAGGTTTTCATAGCTATCCTTGAGTGTTACCGTAACTTTTATCGCGCCGCCCGCGGTGTAGGCCGTTTTGTCGGTAACGATGGAGGAATAAGCCAGCACAGCTCCGCTTTCGCGGATGGCATACGCATCGGATTGCTGCGCGCTACTCCATGTCGATAGTTTCAGCGTGGCGTAATGGCGATCGCCAGCAATCTTCGCGGTTCGGGTGGTGGTGTAAACGCCATCAGACTCTTCGCTCCAGTTACCCGTTTCATTTTTATCTGTACCGCTCACCTCGACCACACTGCTACCCGCCAGCAGCGAAGCCATCCCTTTCACCCGGTTTTTCTGCTCATCCATAAGGGTAACTGACACTTTTATCTTGCCACCCGCGGTGTATGACACATCGTCCGTCTTGATGGTGGAGGTCAGCTGCGAGATATCGCCAGTGATAAAGCTCACTTCCACAGACTGACTACTGCCATTGATCTCGGCCTTGATAAGACTGTTTACCGCCTGGTCACTGGCAAGGTTAACGCTGGCAATCCCGTCTTTATCTGTCGTCACAATACCGCCATTTGGATCGGCAAAAACCGCCGCACCATTCACGACCGTGAAGGTAACATTTTGTCCCTGCAGTAAATTTTGATGCACATCCCTGACCGTCACAGCGACGGTATTGTGATCGCGTCTGGCAACTGCGTTATTCGCGGTGATCTGCATCGCAGCGATTTTGGCGGTATCTTTATCACCCGCAATACTGAACGCATCCGAATGTTTGGTTTGCCAGCCGGGCATCGTCAGCTGGGCCGTATAGCTTGCTTTGTAAATTCCCTCACTTTCTTCCGTCCAGGCACTAACGTCATCAGCCTTCGTGTTGTCAACTTTAACGGTTTGTTTGAGAAGTTCTTTTCGTCCGGTAACCCCGTTGCCGTTATCATCTCTCAGGGTCACTTTAACGACTATCGGCTTACCCGCGACGTAATTATCCTGGCCTGTCTCAATCGTGGAGTCAGCGCGGGATGCCGTATTCGCCACGATAGCAATCAGCGCTGGCGTCTTAGCGATATCGTCGCCGTTAAATTGCGGCATCAGCGATAACGCGCCAGACGTCTTCCCGGCGGTAACTATTTGGGTATAGGTTCCGTTACCGTTGTCTTTCCATTCGCTTAAGGCGAAATCCTGCAAACCTTTCACCTGTGTTTTTAACGTCATACCTGGGATTGGCTTGCCGCTGGAATCTCGCGCGGTATAGGTCAGCGTTGAGGTTGATTTTCCATCAGCAAGCAGGATTTGCTGATCGACAGAAAGCGTTGAATCGGTGAGGTTTAGTGTGGGTTTTTCCACGACCACCATACTTTCTTCACGCCGGGAGAAATTTCCTTTCGAATCTTCCGCTGTAACCGCTATCGGGTAAGTGTTGTCGGTTTCAGGCATTGCCGTGAATCGGTAGGGAGGAATAGTGACCTGAATATCCTTGCCGGAAACTGCTACTTTTCCGCCCGCTGATTGCAGGGAGGCGGCTTCAATGTCATAACCTTTCAGCGCATATTTGGTTTGCAAGGAAGAAACCAGCGATTTAACCTCACCCGGCTTGCCTTTCAACGGATCGGTCAGCGTCAGCCGCACCAGCTCTTTCTTGCGATATTCGAGAACAATATTGTTATTACGATCGACCAGGTCATAGCGACTGCCTACAAGGCTGCGTCGTGCTGCAACTTCAGCCGGATCGAGCTGTTTTTGCAGTGAATGGCCGGGTTGCAACGTCAACTCCATACCAATTCGGGTGTCATTTTCCCCCTGTTTACCCTGCCGTTGCTCGGCACTAAAGGAGATCAGGGGAACGGGGGTGTAACTCAAACCTGCGGTAATCGCGTGAGGATCATTTTGTCGCTCGTCTTTACCAAACAGCGCCACTTCATCGCCATAATATTGTTCATAGACCAGCTTGCCGCCCAGCTGCGGCCAGGCCGGTAACCAGCCTTCGGCGCGAAGATCCCACCCGTTCGCCGGACGTGCTTCATAGTCATTGTCGAGTTCCGGTGCACTACGCCAGTTACTGAGGCGCAGATAACCGTTGCCGCTCAGTTTCAGGTAATCGCGCCAGTATTCAACGCCCATCCCGGTTCGGGTGTGATAGCGGGTCAGGTCATGATCGATAAACATATTGACGCCAGACATCCAGCTCGATGTGAAATAACGCCAGCCGATACCGTGGTTGGTTTGAGTGCGATCATCCGTACGGTGAAGTGTGTGCTGGCTGAAGACCAGGTTATACGGCGTTTCGTACCAGGGATGGAGAAATTCAAATGACGAGCTTTTAAGGCTGAAATCTTCATCCACACCAAGAGATACCCGGGCAGTTCCCCAACGACTGAGCCAGTCCGTTGCCTGCGCAGAGGCAGAAGAAGCCACCCAGCCACGCGCCATACTCGCAGCCTGTTCGCTGTCCATATCGCGCGCTAAAAGTGTTCCGCTTTGCTGCGCCATTTCCGCGACCTGCATTTGCGGATCTTTGCCGTCGCGCTCCATCTGCATTGCTTTCAGGTTGCGCGCTTCAGGGCTATTACTGTTAATGAGGGGCACATCTATTTCATCGCCCTGACGCACATTGTCAAAGCCCCGAGCAAAGGTACGGAACTGATTCAGGCGACGTAATTCATCAACGGTGATACCAAAGCGTGCCGCGACCGTTGGTGGCGATTCCAACGCACCCAGGGTATATGGAATAGTTTTAACGTTCGGCAGGATCAGTGACGCGGCAGTATCCGAGTGCGCAGGGTTAATATGCGTAGGGGCAGCTGCCATAACAGGGAATATAGTTTGTGTTATCAGGCAAATACCGGCGGTCAGACGACGTAAACGATCCCCCAATCCACATATGGTGTTATCGCCCCGACGATCGCCATTCCCATGAGCTTTCCCTGCCATTTGTCATCCCTGTCGCTATGCGTTCAGATTAAATGACCTTTCTTTAACATGAGGGAAAATGATGATTCATGATTAGCAAATGATGAATACAGGCGGAATAATGGAAATAACAACAAGATAAGAACAATACCTGATCAAGGGTTATCAGGGGGAAGAACAGGAGAGCTTTCCCGCCAGAGCAATAACCCTCCTGTAAATACGTTACTTCATTTTCACCTTTGCGGTGACCAATAACGCCGTCAGCAACATCAATGTGCCGGACAACATCAACGGCGAAGTCAGACCAATATTATCCAGCGCATAACCGCCGATTGCCGCGCCACAGGTATTAGCAAGCTGAATAACCGCCACCTGAATAGACCCGGCTTTTTCTGCCTGATCGGCCAGTGAGCGGGTGATCCACGTTGACCAGCCGACAGGAACCAATGCAAAAGTTAGCCCCCAGATAATCGCCACGCCGGTAGCAACGATTTTATCGCTTCCCCACAACGTCAGTACCAACGCACTCACAGCCAGTATTAACGGCGCGCCTGCTAAGGCCAGTTTTACCGAACGTTTAAGAATGAACGACGAAAGCGACGTACCAATAAAGCTGGCGATACCAAAACTCAACAGCACCAGCGTTAAGCCATCCACGCCGAATCCCGCCAGGTTCATATACACCGGGCGAATATACGTGAAGAAAGCAAACTGCCCGGCGAAAGACATGAAGATGGCGATCATCCCTGCCATCACACCCGGACGTTGTAATAAGCGGAAAGTATTTTGTTTCTGATGCGAGGGTTCGCCTGGCAGCGAAGGCAATGATTTGATAATCCAGAAAATACACAGCACGCCCATCACCGCCGCCGCATTAAAGACATTGCGCCAACCGATAAGCTCGCCTAAAAAACTGCCCAACGGCGCGGCAATCACCAGCGCAATAGAAACCGCGCCGAAGATCACCGACAGCGCCTTCGGCACCGTACGCGGCGGTACCAGACGCATGGTCAGCGACGCCGACATCGCCCAGAACCCACCCAGCGCCAGCCCCAGACAGGCACGACCGATTAAAAGCAAACTGAATGAGTTAGCAAAGGAAACCAGCAAGCAGGAGAGCGTCAGCAAAACGGCAAACAAAATAACAACATAGCGGCGGTCAGTGGCCTGAATTGTCTGGGTAATAAACAAACTGGCAAACATTGCCACAAAGGCGGTCACGGTCACCGATTGCCCGGCAACCCCTTCCGAAATGCCTAAATCCTGGGCCATTGGCGTCAACAAACTGACGGGCAAAAACTCAACGATAATCAGACAGGCGACACAAAACGCCACCGAGAAAACGGCTGACCAGTTCGGTCGGGTGATGGCATCCGCGCCGCGGTTTTCGGCAATAAATTCACTCATGGTGTTACCCGTGGCATGTTTCAGGGGAAAAGCCGACCACTTTAACATTGAAATGTGTGACGCATTTAACGTTTTTGCAACTTTTACGGTGTTGCTTGAGCTGGAGTTAAGATCGAAACGGAACAGGGCAAAGATTACCGGATGCGGCGTGAACGTCTTATCCACCCGACAGGTCAGGCGCGGTCTGTAGGCTGATAAGACGAAGCGGTTTTAATGCAGCCAGTGAACGCCCTCGGCAGGCTGAAA
>OKWA01001014.1_pt1 | contig 11103 bp, 5 predicted proteins | sample 1606861 | NCBI WGS metagenome assembly OKWA01 (sample SAMN03281007, study PRJEB24777) | human gut metagenome | isolation source: fecal sample PR166 from 1 month old female Malay infant, vaginally... | reverse complement strand
AAGGAATACAGAGAGACAATAATAATGGTAGATAGCAAGAAGCGCCCTGGCAAAGATCTCGACCGCATTGATCGTAACATCCTGAATGAATTGCAAAAAGATGGGCGAATTTCTAACGTCGAGCTTTCTAAACGGGTGGGACTTTCTCCGACGCCTTGCCTTGAGCGTGTGCGTCGTCTTGAAAGACAGGGTTTTATTCAGGGCTATACGGCGCTGCTCAACCCGCATTATCTGGATGCATCACTTCTGGTATTTGTTGAGATTACTCTGAATCGTGGCGCACCGGATGTGTTTGAGCAATTTAACGCCGCAGTGCAAAAACTTGAAGAAATTCAAGAGTGTCATCTGGTTTCCGGTGATTTCGACTATCTGTTGAAAACCCGTGTACCGGATATGTCAGCGTATCGTAAATTACTGGGCGAGACCTTGCTGCGCCTGCCGGGCGTTAACGACACCCGTACCTACGTGGTAATGGAAGAAGTCAAGCAAAGTAATCGTCTGGTTATTAAGACGCGCTAACACGGAACAGGTGCAAACTCGACGTAGTTTGATTACACTCCTGTTAATCCATACAGCAACAGTGCCGGGGAGACCCGGCGCTGTTGTCCGTTTTAGCAGCAGGCAGGAAACAGCCTGATACCTGGAGAGCCTTTCTTGAGCCAGGAATACACCGAAGACAAAGAAGTCAAACTAACCAAACTCAGCAGCGGGCGCCGACTCCTTGAGGCGATGCTCATCCTTTGCTCCCTCTTCGCCATCTGGCTGATGGCGGCACTACTGAGCTTTAACCCCTCGGACCCCAGCTGGTCGCAAACGGCATGGCATGAGCCTATTCATAATTTAGGCGGCGCCCCCGGCGCGTGGCTTGCCGATACCCTCTTTTTCATTTTTGGCGTCATGGCCTACACCATCCCGGTGATCATCATCGGCGGATGCTGGTTTGCCTGGCGGCATCAGGAAAACGACGAATACATTGATTATTTTGCCGTTTCCCTTCGCCTCATCGGTGCGTTAGCCCTGATCCTGACCTCCTGTGGTCTGGCGGCGATTAACGCCGATGATATCTGGTACTTCGCCTCCGGCGGGGTGATCGGCAGCCTGCTGAGCACCACGCTGCAACCCCTACTGCACAGCAGCGGCGGCACCATCGCCCTGTTGTGTATCTGGGCGGCCGGGCTGACGCTTTTCACCGGCTGGTCGTGGGTCAGCATTGCGGAAAAGCTGGGCGGCGGCATCCTGTCCGTTCTCACCTTTGCCAGCAACCGTACCCGTCGGGATGATACCTGGGTCGATGAAGGCGAATACGAAGACGACGAGGAAGAGTACGACGACGAAGAGGCGGTCAGGCCGCAGGAATCGCGTCGCGCCCGTATCTTACGCAGCGCGCTGGCGCGGCGTAAGCGTCTGGCCGAGAAGTTTACCAACCCTATGGGTCGTAAAACCGACGCTGCGCTTTTCTCCGGCAAACGGATGGATGACGGCGAAGAGGTGGTGCAATACAGCGCCAGCGGGGCGCCTGTTGCCGCCGACGATGTACTGTTTTCCGGCGCCAGCGCCGCGCGTCCCGCAGAGGATGATGTGCTGTTCTCCGGCGCCAGCGCCGTGCGCCCGGGCGATTTCGACCCTTACGATCCGTTGTTGAATGGCCACAGTATCGCTGAGCCGGTAAGCGCAGCGGCGGCGGCTACTGCCGCGCCGCAGGCGTGGGCAGAATCACCGGTGGGCCATCACGGCGCTGCGCCAGCTTATCAGCCGGAAGCCAGCTATCCGCCGCAGCAGGCGTATCAGCCTGAATCCGCTCCGTTCCAGCAGGCTGCTTATCAGCCGCCAGCGGGGCAAACCGCACCGCAGGCGTATCAGCCTGAGCCAGCGCCGTATCAACAGCCGGCTTACGATCCGCGTGCCGGTCAACCTGCGCCGCAGGCCTATCAGCCGGAGCCAGCGCCGTATCAGCAGCCGGCTTACGATCCGCATGCCGGTCAACCTGCGCCGCAGGCCTATCAGCCTGAGCCAGCGCCGTATCAGCAGCCGGCTTACGATCCCTATGCCGGTCAACCTGCGCCGCAGGCCTATCAGCCGGAGCCAGCGCCGTATCAGCAGCCGGCTTACGATCCCTATGCCGGTCAGCCCGCGCCGCAGACCTACCAGCAGCCGGCTTACGACCCGCATGCCGGCCAGCCCGCGCCGCAGCCGTATCAGCCGGAGCCAGCGGCGTATCAGCCGCAAAGCGCGCCAGTTCCCCCACCGGAGCCAGAGCCCGAGGTCGTGCAGGAGGAAGTGAAACGTCCGCCGCTCTATTATTTCGAGGAAGTGGAAGAGAAGCGGGCGCGCGAACGCGAGCTGTTGGCCTCCTGGTATCAGCCAATTCCTGAGCCGGAAAGTCCGATTGCCACTAAACCGCTGACGCCGCCGACCACTGCGTCCAAACCGCCAGTGGAGACAACCGTAGTCTCTGCGGTAGCGGCTGGGGTGCATCAGGCTACCGCCGCCAGCGGCGGCGCGGCGGCAGCAACCTCGTCCACTGCCGCATCCGCTGCGGCTACGCCATTGTTCAGCCCGGCGTCCAGCGGCCCACGGGTTCAGGTGAAAGAGGGCATCGGTCCAAAACTACCGCGGCCCAATCGCGTGCGTGTTCCTACGCGTCGGGAACTGGCCTCCTACGGCATCAAGCTACCGTCGCAGCGGGAGGCGGAACAGCGCGCGCGGCAGGCGGAGCGCGATCCGCATTATGATGATGAGCTGCTCTCGGATGAGGAAGCGGATGCTATGGAGCAGGATGAACTGGCTCGCCAGTTCGCCGCCACCCAGCAGCAGCGCTACGGTCATCGCTGGGAAGACGATAACGCGACTGATGACGATGAGGCCGACGCCGCGGCAGAAGCGGAGCTGGCGCGTCAGTTTGCCGCTACTCAGCAGCAGCGGTACGCTACCGAGCAGCCGCCGGGCGCCAACCCGTTCTCGCCGGCAGATTATGAATTCTCGCCGATGAAAACGTTGGTCAATGACGGCCCGAGCGAACCGCTGTTTACGCCCACGCCGGAAGTCCAGCCGCAGCAGCCGGCCCAGCGCTATCAACAACCGGCGGCCGCTCCGCAGCAGGGTTATCAACCTGCGCAGCATCAGCCGATACACCATCAGCCTGTGCCGCCGCAGCCGCAATCCTATCCGACTGCGTCGCAGCCCGTACAGCCGCAACAACCGGTTGCCCCGCAGGGGCATCAGCCTGCCGCCCCTGCGCCGCAGGAGAGCCTGATCCACCCGCTGCTGATGCGCAATGGCGATAGTCGACCACTGCAAAAGCCGACCACGCCACTGCCGTCGCTGGATCTGCTTACCCCGCCGCCGAGTGAAGTCGAGCCGGTGGATACCTTTGCTCTCGAGCAGATGGCACGCCTGGTGGAAGCGCGACTCGCCGATTTCCGCATTAAAGCGGATGTGGTGAACTACTCACCGGGGCCGGTGATCACCCGCTTCGAACTGAATCTGGCGCCTGGCGTTAAGGCCGCACGGATCTCTAACCTGTCACGGGACCTGGCGCGATCGCTGTCAACGGTCGCCGTGCGCGTGGTGGAGGTGATCCCGGGCAAACCGTATGTCGGGCTTGAGCTGCCGAATAAAAAACGCCAGACCGTCTACCTGCGTGAAGTGCTCGACAACGCCAAGTTCCGTGATAACCCATCTCCGCTCACCGTGGTGCTGGGTAAAGACATCGCTGGCGATCCGGTAGTAGCCGATCTGGCGAAAATGCCGCATCTGCTGGTGGCCGGTACCACCGGTTCCGGTAAGTCTGTTGGCGTCAACGCCATGATCCTCAGCATGCTCTACAAGGCGCAGCCGGAAGATGTGCGTTTCATTATGATCGACCCGAAAATGCTCGAGCTGTCGGTCTACGAAGGAATTCCGCACCTGCTGACGGAAGTGGTCACCGACATGAAAGACGCCGCCAATGCGCTGCGCTGGAGCGTCAATGAGATGGAGCGCCGCTACAAGCTGATGTCGGCGCTGGGCGTGCGTAACCTCGCGGGCTACAACGAGAAGATCGCCGAAGCCGCGCGCATGGGACGTCCGATCCCGGATCCGTACTGGAAGCCTGGCGACAGCATGGACGCCGTACATCCGGTGCTGGAAAAACTGCCGTACATCGTGGTGCTGGTGGATGAATTCGCCGATCTGATGATGACCGTCGGCAAAAAGGTGGAAGAGCTGATCGCTCGCCTGGCGCAGAAAGCGCGCGCGGCGGGGATCCACCTGGTGCTGGCGACACAGCGTCCGTCGGTAGATGTTATTACCGGCCTGATTAAGGCCAACATCCCGACGCGCATCGCCTTTACCGTGTCGAGTAAAATTGACTCACGTACCATTCTCGATCAGGGCGGCGCGGAATCGCTGCTGGGTATGGGGGATATGCTTTACTCCGGGCCGAACTCTACCACGCCGGTGCGTGTCCACGGGGCGTTTGTGCGCGACCAGGAAGTCCACGCCGTGGTTCAGGACTGGAAAGCCCGCGGTCGCCCGCAATATGTGGATGGCATTACCTCCGACAGCGAAAGCGAAGGCGGCGGTGGCGGCTTCGACGGCGGGGAAGAGCTGGATCCGTTGTTCGATCAGGCAGTCAACTTTGTGACCGAGAAGCGCAAAGCGTCGATTTCCGGGGTTCAGCGTCAGTTCCGCATCGGCTATAACCGTGCCGCGCGTATTATCGAACAGATGGAAGCGCAGGGTATCGTCAGCGAGCAGGGCCATAACGGTAACCGCGAAGTGCTGGCGCCGCCGCCCTTTGAATGAGTGCAAAGTTGGGTAAATAAGCGCAAAATCAGCCAATTCTTCTGTCCCGCCGCCGCCGGCGGTCCTACAGTAGGGGCAGAAGAGGCTCCCGCGTCGGGAGTGACGCACATTAAGGAAGAACAATGAAAAAACTCGCAATCACCTGTGCATTACTGTCTGGTATGGTCGTCAGCCAGGTCTGGGCAGATGCGGCCAGCGACTTAAAAAGCCGTCTTGATAAAGTGAGCAGCTTCCATGCCAGCTTCACGCAAAAAGTCACCGACGGTAGCGGTAACGCCGTGCAGGACGGGCAGGGAGACCTGTGGGTGAAACGCCCGAACCTGTTTAACTGGCATATGACCCAGCCGGATGAGAGCGTCCTCGTTTCGGATGGTAAAACGCTGTGGTTCTATAACCCGTTCGTCGAGCAGGCCACGGCGACCTGGCTGAAAGACGCCACCAGCAACACGCCGTTTATGCTGATTGCCCGCAACCAGTCCAGCGACTGGCAGCAATATAATATCAAGCAAAATGGCGATGATTTTGTGCTGACGCCAAAAAGCGGCAGCGGCAACCTCAAGCAGTTCACGATCAACGTCGGTCGGGACGGCACTATCCATCAGTTCAGCGCCGTCGAGCAGGATGATCAGCGCAGCAGCTATCAGCTGAAATCGCAGCAGAACGGCGCCGTCGACGCAGCTAAGTTCACCTTTACGCCGCCGAAAGGGGTGACGGTGGACGATCAACGTAAGTAGAGGCGAAAGTGAGCAATCTGTCGCTCGATTTTTCCGACAACGCGTTTCAACCTCTGGCCGCTCGCATGCGGCCAGAAAATTTAGCGCAGTATATTGGCCAGCAGCACCTGCTGGCGCCGGGTAAACCCCTGCCGCGGGCCATTGAGGCCGGGCACCTGCATTCGATGATCCTCTGGGGGCCGCCGGGTACCGGCAAGACCACTCTGGCGGAAGTGATTGCCCGCTACGCCAGCGCCGATGTCGAACGGATCTCAGCGGTAACCTCCGGGGTGAAAGAGATTCGCGAGGCTATTGAGCGCGCGCGGCAAAATCGCAACGCCGGCCGGCGGACCATCCTGTTTGTTGACGAAGTGCATCGCTTTAATAAAAGCCAGCAGGATGCCTTTCTGCCGCATATTGAAGACGGCACCATTACTTTTATTGGCGCGACCACCGAAAACCCCTCCTTTGAGCTTAACTCGGCGCTGCTCTCCCGCGCTCGCGTCTACTTACTGAAATCGCTCACCACCGACGATATCGAGCGGGTGCTTGACCAGGCGATGAACGATAAAACCCGCGGCTACGGCGGCCAGGATATCATTTTGCCGGATGAGACCCGCAGGGCCATTGCCGAGCTAGTGAACGGCGACGCGCGGCGAGCGCTGAATACCCTGGAAATGATGGCCGATATGGCCGAAAGCGATGACTCGGGCAAGCGGGTGCTGAAGGCGGAACTGCTGACCGAGATCGCTGGCGAGCGCAGCGCGCGCTTTGATAACAAAGGCGACCGGTTCTACGATTTGATTTCTGCTCTGCATAAGTCGGTGCGCGGTAGCGCGCCGGATGCGGCACTTTACTGGTATGCGCGGATCATCACCGCCGGCGGCGATCCGCTGTACGTTGCCCGCCGCTGCCTGGCGATTGCCTCGGAAGATGTCGGCAACGCCGACCCGCGGGCGATGCAGGTCGCTATTTCGGCGTGGGATTGCTTTACCCGCGTCGGGCCGGCGGAAGGCGAACGGGCGATTGCCCAGGCCATCGTCTATCTGGCCTGCGCGCCGAAGAGCAACGCGGTGTACACCGCCTTCAAAGCGGCGCTGGCCGACGCGCGGGATCGTCCTGACTACGACGTTCCGGTGCATCTGCGCAATGCGCCGACGAAGCTGATGAAAGAGATGGGCTACGGCCAGGAGTATCGTTACGCTCATGACGAACCCAACGCCTACGCCGCCGGCGAGCAGTACTTCCCGCAGGAAATGGCGCAAACGCGCTATTATCACCCGACAAACCGGGGGCTTGAGGGTAAAATTGGCGAAAAGCTCGCCTGGCTCGCTGAACAGGATCAAAATAGCCCGATAAAACGCTACCGCTAATTGAGGCGTTGCGGTAAGGTTATTACACTATTTCCGTGGTCGTAGTCTGCGGCCACTTTTCTTTTTTAATTCGATAAGCACAGGATAAGCATGCTCGATCCCAATCTGCTGCGTACCGAGCCAGACGCAGTCGCAGAAAAACTGGCACGCCGGGGCTTTAAGCTGGATGTAGATAAACTTCGCGCGCTTGAAGAGCGTCGTAAAGTTCTGCAGGTGCAAACGGAAAACCTGCAGGCGGAGCGTAACTCCCGATCGAAATCCATTGGCCAGGCGAAAGCGCGCGGGGAAGACATCGAGCCATTACGCCTGGAAGTTAACAAGCTTGGCGAACAACTGGATGCTGCAAAATCCGAGCTGGAAACGCTGCTGGCGGAAATTCGCGATATCGCGCTGGCGATCCCGAATATTCCTCATGATGATGTGCCGGTTGGTCGCGACGAAAACGACAACGTTGAAGTTAGCCGCTGGGGTACGCCGCGTCAGTTCGATTTCGAGGTGCGCGATCATGTGACGCTGGGTGAAATGCACGGGGGGCTGGATTTTGCCGCCGCCGTTAAGCTCACCGGCTCGCGCTTCGTGGTGATGAAAGGGCAGCTGGCCCGTCTGCACCGCGCCCTGGCGCAGTTCATGCTGGATCTGCACACCGAACAGCATGGCTACAGCGAAAACTATGTCCCGTACCTGGTAAACCAGGACACCCTGTATGGCACTGGCCAGCTGCCGAAATTCGCCGGCGACCTGTTCCATACCCGTCCGCTGGAAGAAGAGGCTGACAGCAGCAACTACGCGCTGATCCCGACGGCGGAAGTGCCGCTGACCAACCTGGTGCGCGATGAAATCATCGACGAAGACGACCTACCGATCAAAATGACCGCCCATACGCCGTGCTTCCGCTCTGAAGCCGGTTCCTATGGCCGCGACACCCGCGGTCTGATCCGTATGCACCAGTTCGATAAAGTTGAAATGGTGCAGATCGTCCGCCCGGAAGACTCTATGGCCGCGCTGGAAGAGATGACCGGTCACGCCGAGAAAGTGCTGCAGCTGCTGGGCCTGCCGTACCGTAAGGTCGCGCTGTGCACCGGCGATATGGGCTTCAGCGCCTGCAAAACCTATGACCTCGAAGTGTGGGTTCCGGCGCAAAACACTTATCGTGAGATCTCCTCCTGCTCCAACGTCTGGGATTTCCAGGCGCGTCGTATGCAGGCTCGCTGCCGCAGCAAGTCCGATAAGAAGACCCGTCTCGTTCATACCCTGAATGGTTCTGGCCTGGCAGTAGGTCGTACCCTGGTGGCGCTGATGGAAAACTATCAGCAGGCTGATGGCCGTATCGAGATCCCGGAAGTGCTGCGCCCGTATATGCGCGGCCTCGAATATATCGGCTAAACTTCTCACTCCTTCTTTTAAAAGCGCCTGCGGGCGCTTTTTTTACGCCCTTATTGATACCGGGCAATAATCCTTGTCGCGAATGCAGTGATACTCCCTTTGGATTAAACCAGCATAAAAAACCAATAATATCGCAAAGCATTATATATATGTCTATATAACGCTTGTCAGTTTATTGTGAGCAACCAAAGCGAGTATCCATGAAAATTAAAGCCCCTGATGCTTTACTGGCTGCTGAGGTAAGCCGCCGTGGTCTGATGAAAACCACGGCAATAGGCGGCCTGGCGCTGGCCAGCAACGCACTAACGTTACCCTTTACCCGACTGTCGCATGCTGCCGATACGCCGGCGCCCGCCAGTGAGAAGGTGGTCTGGAGCGCCTGCACCGTCAACTGCGGTAGCCGTTGCCCGCTGCGCATGCACGTGGTGGATGGCGCGATTAAATACGTCGAAACCGATAATACCGGTGACGATAACTATGACGGTTTGCACCAGGTCCGCGCCTGCCTGCGTGGGCGTTCAATGCGCCGCCGAGTCTATAATCCGGACCGTCTGAAGTACCCGATGAAGCGCGTTGGTAAACGCGGTGAGGGCAAGTTCGAGCAAATCAGCTGGGAAGAGGCGTTGGATACCATCGCCAGCAATATGCAGCGGCTGATTAAAGAGTACGGCAATGAATCCATCTATCTGAACTACGGCACCGGCACGCTCGGCGGGACGCTGACCCGCTCCTGGCCGCCGGGGAAAACGCTGATTGCCCGTCTGATGAACTGCTGCGGTGGCTATCTCAATCATTATGGCGACTATTCATCAGCGCAGATTGCTGCCGGTCTGAATTACACCTACGGCGGCTGGGCGGACGGCAACAGCCCATCGGATATTGAAAACAGTCAGCTGGTGGTGCTGTTCGGCAATAACCCCGGCGAAACGCGGATGAGCGGCGGCGGGGTAACGTACTACCTTGAACAGGCGCGGCAGAAATCCAATGCCCGGATGATAATCATCGATCCGCGCTATACCGACACCGGCGCCGGGCGTGAAGATGAATGGATCCCGATTCGTCCGGGGACCGATGCGGCACTGGTTTCGGGCCTCGCGTGGGTGATGATCACCGAGAATCTGGTCGATCAGCCGTTCCTCGATAAATACTGCGTGGGATACGACGAGAAAACGCTGCCCGCCGGTGCGCCAGCCAATGGTCATTACAAAGCTTACATTCTTGGCCAGGGCACTGACGGTATCGCCAAAACGCCGGAGTGGGCCTCGACGATTACCGGTATTCCGCGCGAACGCATTGTTAAACTGGCGCGCGAAATTGCCACCGCCAAACCGGCCTATATTAGCCAGGGCTGGGGTCCGCAGCGTCACGCCAACGGTGAGATCGCCACCCGCGCCATCTCAATGCTCGCCATTCTGACGGGTAACGTCGGGATCAACGGCGGCAATAGCGGGGCGCGCGAGGGCTCGTATAGTCTGCCTTTTGAGCGTATGCCGACGCTGGAGAATCCGGTTGAGACCAGTATCTCGATGTTTATGTGGACCGATGCGATTGAGCGCGGCCCGGAAATGACCGCTCTGCGCGACGGCGTACGCGGTAAAGATAAGCTCGACGTGCCGATCAAAATGATCTGGAACTATGCGGGCAACTGTCTGATTAACCAGCATTCTGAGATCAACCGGACCCACGAAATCCTGCAGGACGACAAGAAATGCGAGATGATTGTGGTCATTGACTGCCATATGACCTCCTCGGCGAAATACGCCGATATTCTGCTGCCGGACTGTACCGCCTCCGAGCAGATGGATTTCGCGCTGGATGCCTCCTGCGGCAACATGTCCTACGTTATCTTTGCCGATCAGGCCATCAAGCCGCGTTTCGAATGCAAAACCATCTATGAGATGACCAGCGAACTGGCAAAGCGTCTGGGCGTCGAAGAGCAGTTTACCGAAGGCCGTACCCAGGAAGGCTGGATGCGCTATCTGTATGAGCAGTCGCGCAAAGCGATTCCCGACCTGCCGGATTTCGACACCTTCCGTCAGCAGGGCATCTATAAGCAGCGCGATCCGCAAGGTCATCATGTGGCCTACAAAGCCTTCCGTGAGGATCCGCAGGCTAATCCGCTGACCACGCCTTCGGGCAAGATCGAAATTTACTCGCAGGATCTGGCGAAAATCGCGGCCACCTGGGAGCTGCCGGAAGGGGATGTTATCGATCCGCTGCCGATCTACACCCCGGGTTTCGAAAACTACAACGATCCGCTGACAGCGAAATACCCGCTACAGCTCACCGGCTTCCACTATAAATCTCGCGTCCACTCGACCTACGGCAACGTCGATGTGCTGAAGGCCGCCTGTCGGCAGGAGATGTGGATTAACCCGATCGATGCCCGCAAGCGCGGCATTGCCAACGGCGATCGTATTCGCATCTTCAACGATCGGGGTGAAGTGCATATCGAAGCGAAGGTGACGCCGCGCATGATGCCGGGCGTCGTCGCGCTGGGGGAAGGGGCCTGGTACAACCCGGACGCCTCGCGTGTGGATCAGGCGGGCAGCATCAACGTGCTGACCACCCAGCGTCCGTCGCCGCTGGCGAAGGGAAACCCGTCGCATACCAACCTCGTTCAGGTTGAGAAGCTGTAAGGAGTAACCGATGACAACTCAGTATGGATTTTTTATTGATTCCGCCCGTTGCACCGGTTGCAAAACCTGCGAACTGGCCTGTAAGGACTACAAGAACCTGACCCCGGAGGTCAGCTTCCGCCGCATCTATGAATATGCCGGCGGCGACTGGCAGGAGGACAACGGCGTCTGGCAGCAGAACGTGTTTGCCTATTACCTCTCCATCGCCTG
>OKWA01001010.1_pt1 | contig 11130 bp, 8 predicted proteins | sample 1606861 | NCBI WGS metagenome assembly OKWA01 (sample SAMN03281007, study PRJEB24777) | human gut metagenome | isolation source: fecal sample PR166 from 1 month old female Malay infant, vaginally... | reverse complement strand
AGATAACCTTAAACTTGGTCAGTTGAACATGGCCAACCGAATGCTACAAACCATGAACGAAACTGTGGTGCCGTGGGATACCATGCATTTACGCGACAGTGGTCACGTTTCCGGAAGAGGTGATCAGCTAGTGTGGGATGTTCCTTATGCTGGCCCTCAATATTATGGAGGTCGTAAACATCAAACAACTGGTGCTTGGATTCCATTTGTGAATAAACAGCCCGGCACCGGTCCTTTTTGGGATGAAGCCGCGAAACCGCTATTCATGAGTGACTGGTTACAGGCATTTAAGATTGGAGCGAAACTATAATGGATTTTATTGATCGGCTACAGGAAGTAGCCAGCAAAATCGATGTACCAGTGATCATCCAAGCCATCGATCAGGAGGAGTCAATCCGGTTGGCACCTTTACCGGGAGGACGTACAGCGAAATCGTACATGAATGGCGACAAGGTCAAGGAATTGCCTTTTGAATTCCGATTTAAAACGAAAAGTTTTTCTGGCGATCGAATCATTTATCAATTGTCAGAGATCTTAGAAAATGTGACATCTATCCCATCTGAAAATGGTTCTTATCAATTCATGGCGTTGACGATTGCCAATGAACCTTTTTTACTTGGACAAGATGATCAAAAATTCTTTTATTATCGCTTGGTCGTCCAAGCAAAACTTTATATCAAAAAACGAAAACAGGAGAGTGAAGACTAAATGAAAAATGTAAACAGCGAGCGTGGCCATTTTATTGCGCCATTTACGAATATCAACACACCACCAACGGAATCAGCGTGGGTAGAGCTAGCAGACGGGATTGAAGATATTTCCGATGCGACGACAGAAACAACAGAAGAAAAAGCCTATTACAACGGCGTGAAAACAAACATGGTCAACAGTGTATCCGGTGCGTATAACGTATCTGGTGACTATGATTCTGAAGATAAAGCGCAAGAAATGATTGCGGATATGAAGTACAAGACCGGTATTGGTCGAAAAGTTTGGCATCGAGTGGTAAGTGCCGACAAGACGAAACAATGGACTGGTCATGCGACAGTCACGGACATTGTGGCTGGTTCTGGTGCAGCGGATGCCACAGAAGACTTCTCTTGTACGATTACCTATGACGCAACACCAACTGAAGGTGTCCCGGGATCTGGGGGAAATAATGCAGATGCGGCGTTGAATTCGGCGCCAGTTAATGCCAAAGCAAACAAGAAAGAAGAAACCAAGTAAGAGGAGCGTTTAGCGCTTCTCTTTTTTACATACAAACGAATGGAGGAAACAAACATGGTAAAAATCCCAGTAAAAACAACCCAACTGCCGATTGAAATTGGCGAACATACATTTTACATCGACACATCGGAAAAAGGTGCAGAGGCATTTTGGAAATTGGTTGCAGGATATGCGGAAAAGTCCTCCAAAATCACGAAAAAGTTAGAGAAAGAACAGATAAAACCAGAAACAGCCAAAAAGAATGCACATGAAGCATTAGAAAAAGTGATCGATGATCTCTTAGGTCCCGGCGCATTTGATAAGTTGTTTGAACTTTCCCCTGACTATACGTTGATCTCTGAGTACTATATGGAGATTTGTTCAGCAATCGGAGAAGAAATTGGCGGTCGAAAAAAACAATTCTTCGATAAAGTGCAACACTACTTAGAAGGTTAAATCAATGAAATTACAGTATCGATTAGATGAAACGGTTGAAATCCACGGCGCAACCTATCGGATCAATCTTTCTTTTGATACGGTGCTACGCCTTTTTGATCTATTAAAGGATCCAGACTTTTCAGAATCAGAAAAAATACTTTTAGGATTGCAGCTCTTATTAGGTGTTTCGCTCCTTTATGACATTGAGATACAAAATGACATTTTTTTATCCGTGTTAGAAGCATTCGATATCTGGAAAAGACCAGAACCTCGTTACGACGTGAATGGCAATCTTCTCAAGCCAAAAGTAAAAGATGTGGCAGGACAACATTTTTCGTTTAACTATGATGCAGATAATATCTATGCTGCATTCTACCAAACTTATGGTATTGATCTTTTTGAGCAACAAGGGAAAATGCGTTGGGAAAAGTTCATTGCGTTATTTGGTGGTCTTCCGGACGAGACAAGATTTAGGCAGATTGTGTCCATTCGGACTAGAAAACCACCTAAAGGAAAAGGTTCTAAAGAAGCCAAGGACGAACTAAAGAAATTGAAAGAACTCTACGCACTACCGAAAGAAGGTGAAGAAGATGAGCAGAAGTGATGGCAAGGTAACGATCGACATTATCGTCAATGGGAAACAAGTCACGAAAGAAATCGACACAGTCGAACAAGGCTTTTCCCGATTGGGTAAAAATGCCGATGATGTGATGAAAAAAGTCGGTTCTGATATGGGAACAAACACTGAATCAGGTGCCAAGTCCGCTAATAAAGCGGTGGATTCGGTTGAAAAAACCGTCTCAGATTTAGGCAAGACGACTGAATCCGCAACATCAAAAGCAGGGAAGTCAATTGGTGATAATTTTGATTCAGGATCAAAAGGAGCAAACCAAGCGACTGATAGTGTGGCCAAGACTGTCGCAGATCTTGCATCATCTGTCGAATCTTCTGCACCACATATGGGGCGTAGCATAAGTGAAACCTTCTTAAGTGCTGCTAAAGATTCAGAAGCATCTACGTACAAGATATCAAATGCGACAGGAGAAATGAGCGGAGCTGTTGAAGCCCATGCAACCCGAGCATCCAATTCAATAGCCAAAGGGTTTGAATCAGGAGCAAAAGATGCAAGCAATTCCACAGATGGGATTACTAAGTCTGTATCGAATATGGTTGGTTCAGTAGAAATAGCTATGCCAGGACTCGGTGGTGCAATCAGCGAGCCGTTTATTATAGGGTCGAAACATGCCACCGCATCAATGGATGCGATCAAACAATCCTCTGCTAAAATGGTGCCAGAAGTAAATCTGGCGGCAACAGCAGCTGGAAATAGCTTGTCTAGGCACTTAGAGGCTGCTGGGAAAGATGGCGCACGATCGATTGCAGATGCAGTTGCTATCATGAAAAAGGATCTGGGAGATCTCGGAGATAGTGCGGAACAGGTAGGAAATCAAACAGGCAATGCCTTTCATATTCCAGAACCGAAGGCGAAAAAACTAACCGGAACGATCGGACAATTAAGTGCCGCAATGTTAATCACGAAAGGTGCTACAGCAGCATTGTCTATGGCTAAAGGGTCATTGGACAGTGCTTTTGGTCGTATTGATACACTGAACAACTTCGAGAACACCATGACGCGATTGACTGGCAGCTCAGAAGAAGCAGCTGAGGGCATGGAAGGTGTGCGAGATGCGGTAGTTGGCACAAACTATATGCTTGATAGCGCTGCTCAGACGGTGCAACGATTGGTTATGCAAAATAAAGACCTTGAGAAATCTACGGAAAGCTACAAGGTTTGGGGTGACGCAGTAGCCTTCTATGGTGATGGATCTGCTGATGCGATGGATAACGTCATGGATGCGATGATCCAAATGCGCGCGACAGGCACAGTCAACATGGCACAGATGGACCGCATGGTGCGTCGTGGAGTTGATCCGTGGGAAATATATGCAGATGCCACAGGTCGTAGTGTCGGGGATGTACGTGATGCCATGCGCGATGGCGAGATGGGTGCCAATGAATTCTTTGATGCAGTAGAGCATGCGATGCGTGAAGGGGGCAACGAACTCGCTTCTGTTACCGGAATGGCTCAACAAGCAGGAGATACGTGGAAAGGCTCATTTGCGAACATGGCCACCGCCACTGCAAGGGGAACCGCAAGCATTATTCAATCTACTGATGAAGCATTTGGAGAAACTCGCTTTGGATCCATGAAAGAAAATGTCCAAGGGTTTGGGAAAACTTTCGAGGGTGTATTAAACGGTGTAGCTGGCGTGATCCCACCGGTTGTCTCAGCAATTGACACGATGGTTGGTGGGATTATTGACCTTAAAGAATCATCGGTAATTTTGACACCAGCCATTATTGGCGTAACCACTGCAATCGCAGGGTATATGGTCATCAAGAAAGCAGAGTTGTACACTCGCGGCTTTATTGCTTCAATTAAAACTTTAACTGGTGCTAAAACAGCTGCAGCGGCAGTTACAAAGGCAATGACCGTAGCTGAGAAATCACATCTTAGTGCTGCGGCTCAGACAAAAGCGATGACTGCAGGCTCAACAGCAGCTACTAAAATTCACACTAGTGCAATGAAGGCTAAGGCGATTGCGGCAGCTGCATTGAAAATGGCAACCAGTGGTGTTGGGTTAGCTATGGGAGCTGCAGCTGTAGTAGGGGCTGTTTTATTCAAGCGCTGGAATGATAATCGAAAAGCGGCAAAAGAGTTAGCAAGTGAAATTGATAATCTAGGTGAAGAGTTTGACAGCCTTAACGATACTTCTGAATCAAATGCCAAAGCTTTTGAAGCACAAGGGAAAGTTATTGATTCAAATACCGAAAGGAACAAAGACCTAGCTGCAGAGTTAGAACGATTGACCGCAATAGAAGGAAAGTCAGCTGCTGAAAAGCAATTGATGGCCGTCACCGTCGAAGAGTTAAATAGTTCAGTTGCTGGGTTGAATCTTGCCTATGATGAAGAATCGGGCCTGTTAAATGCCACAACCGAAGAAATTCAAAAACGCATTGAGGCTTCTAAAGGGATGGAAGAAGTCAATAGTGTGGTGGAACGTCAAAACCAATTGACACAAGAAGCTGCTGAATATGAGACGACCCTTAAGGAAGTTGCGAAAGAACGAGCAATGCTTGAATATGATGCTGCTGTATCAGGGGTCGATGGCAAGAAAGCTGTTCAGGAATCCTTAGCAGAATTGGACGCCAAAGAAGCAGAGGCTATGGGGAATCTCGAAGGCATTTATGCCGAGAAAGATCGACTTGCGGATGAAGAGCAAGCGAAAAGACAAGAAACGTCCGAGGCTACTGTGGCAGCTAACGAGATGATGATCGCCTCTTACGGAAGCTTAAACGATTTTCAAAAAGGCGTTGTCGATGAGCTAAATAGTCAGTTAGATAGTTTTCAAAAGAAGAACGAGGACGTTTTCAAAGATGTCCCTGAAAAAGTAGAGTACGGCATGGGGCAGGCTAGGCAACACCTGAAAGATCACCTCACCTATCAAGCTGAACACGCCGACAATATGGAAAAATTGTGGACTAGAGCCGGGGATGGTATGGATACAGGTTTGCTTGAGAAGATGGCAGAAGGCACACCAGAGATGCGCGCATTGGCTGCAGATATGGTCAATGCTTCTGAAGAGGAAATGTCGAAGCTATTAGAGGAATACGCCAAAATCGGTGAGAATGCACCGAAACAGTTCGCCCAAACCCATGGGCTTGGAGAAGAAGATGTGCGACTCGCTTCACGAGAGTTAGCCAATGTATCTGTGGGTACTCTTCGGGATGAGTTGGATAAAGCAGATTTGACCTCCGTCGGCAAAAAAATTCCTGAAGAAACTGCAGAAGGAATGGCTGAAGGTGAAGAACAAGTTGCTGAAGCAGCAGAAAGTATTGCACAAGTTCCGGGACAAGTGATTGAAGAAACGATTGCTGAAACTAACTACGCGGAACTCACTGATCCACTTGCAAAAGGAACCTCAGATGGCATTTTGGCAGGGATCCAACCTGTGGGAGATGCATCGAAAGAACTAGCTGAAACGCCTGAGAAATTATTTGGTGAAGTGATCGATCAAGATGTTTTTGTCGCTCACGGTGAGACGCCGGGTAAAGGATACGTGGAAGGCATTGATCGAAGTAAGGAAGCTGTTCAGGCAAGTGCCGCCGAATTATCAGGTGTGCCACGAGAAGTCTTTGAAAAAGAAATGGATCCAGAAACGTTTAAAGGATTCGGCGTAAATATTGGGGAAGGTGCAGCTGGAGGTATTGATCAATCCGCACCGCAAGTCGAAAATGCCACAAAAAATATGGCTGAATTGGCAAATAAAACCTTCCGTAAGGTTAATGATATCAATTCGCCCTCCGGAACCTACAGGGAATACGGCGGCAACATTACAGATGGACTAGCACAAGGAATCAACCAGAACAGTAAGGGTCCCGAACAGGCAATCACACAGCTAGCTAAAAAATTGATGTCTTTATTAGATAAAGAACTCAATGCCAATCAGATGGGCAACCAGATTGGTAAGCCGATGATGCTGGGGATCGCTCGAGGGATTGATCAGAATTTTTACAAAGTATTGACATCGATTGCCAAAATGACAGATGAAATGGTTAAGCAGTCCAAAAAGGCTGCAGAAGACGTCGTCAAGGAATTTGAAAAAATGGATCGTGATGTCGATCGAACCTTGCAGAACATGCCAAGGATTGCCACAGCTACCATGCGTGAATCAAATCAAGCCTACCGTGAGGGAATGCGAGAGGCGAACGACATAATCCGAGAGGGTGCTCAACGCATGCCAGATCAGATGAGTCATTTGCCTGATCAATTTTATCGCATCGGACAAAACTCCATGATTGGGCTAAACAATGGCTTAGTCGCAGGTCAAGCACAAGTATTGAACACTGCAGCTACAATTGCCAATCAAGTGGCTCAAACGATGCAGCGCGCCTTAGATATCAATTCACCATCGAAAGTGATGATGATGGATGTGGGTCGTTGGATCCCTGCTGGAATAGGTGAAGGGATTGAGCGATTCAAACATTTTGCACTAGATGCCATTGAGGATTTAGGTGCGCAACTTGTCTTACCGAATATCCAAGCTGAATCGGTAGCCATTAACGGTAATGCAGGCTTTGGATTGTCGTTGCCAGCGGTTAAGAGTGAATCGACAACCACCAACCAAACGATCCATAACTCACCTCGTGTGGAGGTCCATTTACATGATGTCAATATCCATGATAATCGGGATGTGGCGGAATTATCACAAGACATTGCCCAACAATCGGCAGATGAATTTAGGAGGTCATTAGAATGACAAATGAACCGTATTTTGAATTTAATGGCCAAAAGTCGATCGACAAGAACCTCTATCTCTTGAATGAGATGGAGTTGACAATTCCTGAATCAGATCTTCGATTTGACGAGGTGGATGGCCGACAAGGCGCAATCATTTATGACAATGAGCGAGAAAAAGACATTATCAAAACATTTCCCATGGAACTTAGAAAAGAAGCAGGCAAATCGCTTTTCCAACAAGTCAGAGAGATCACTCACTGGTTGAAGGAACCCAAGCGATATAGTCGGCTTCTTTTTTCTGAGGATCCGGAATACTTCTACGAGGGGATCTTTCACTCGCAAGTTCGTATTCTCGATCGATGGCGTGATCACTTTGACGTGGCCTTGCCTTTTCGATGCAAGCCAGTAATGTTTCGACTAGATGGCCAAACAGCAACTGCGCATGTGTCTGGGCGAACGTTGGAGAACCCCGAACCAATCGAATCGTTGCCATTGATCCAATTTAGATATAGCGGTACGGCAGATGCGACACTCACGATCAATGGAAGGCAATTCCGAATTTTAAGAGCTGCCGGAGCTGGGGTGATTACCATTGACAGCGAGCTAGGAACGGCTTATCGGGATGGAATAGCGAATATATCCAATGCGATCCTGATGCAAAGTGATGGCTACCATGTACCGGAGTTAAGACCGGGAACAAACACGATTTCCTTTGCAACTCAAATCACACAAATGACGATTACGCCAAGATGGAGGGTGACTGCAATATGAGCGTGCCGATTTTGTACGACAAAGCAAATAATGATTACAGCACGCTTGGCTTGGGTCTTCTGAAGGATGTGAGCCAAGCGTTCGCAACTCGAAAGAGAAATAATTTTCCTTTTCTAGAATTTACTTATCCGGTTTTCGGCGTTCTCTTTTCTCAGCTTGAGAAAGGAAAAAAAGTTGTGGTCGATGTAGGACCGGGCACAAGATCAAAGCGACAACGATTTGAAATCGTGCGGATCACCAAACCACAAAATGGGCTCGTGTCGGTCTACTGTGAACATATTACATTAATCACTGAAAAAACAGCACTCAATAAAGGACAGAAGCACACCGCTATTTCGGCGCAAGAGGCGTTGAACCACTGGCGTGCTCTTTTAGTTCCTCAGCGTGATTTTACCGTGTTTACGGATCTGACGACGGTCACAGCAATGGACTTTTCTGAAGTTGGTCACTTTGAAAGTGCAGCTGAAGCTTTGGGCGGAAAAGAAGGTTCAATACTTCAAAAGTACAATGGTGAATATATCTTTGATAACAACGAAATTCGTTTGATGCGAGAAGGTGGCAAGGAGACCGGTGTTGTTATTGCTTATGGCAAGAATTTAGTGGATCTCGTGCAAGAAGAAACGATCGAGAGCACTTATACATCGATTCGGCCATATGCTCGAGCGAATGAAGAGGGGGCAAGTGAGTTAGTTCTTCCGGAAGTCATTCTTGATAGTTCCCATGTCGATAAGTTTCCGGAACGTCGTGTGTGCAGACAGTCGATCTCAGTAGCCGCAATCCTCAAACAGTCGCTGATCTTCGACAATTCGCACAGTACTATATTTCTAGCAATCAGGTCGGGTTGCCTCGTGTGAATCTAAAAGTAAAGTTTGCGGATCTATACAGCGCAACTGGTGAAGAACAACATCGGCTGCTTGAGCAGTTAGAACTCTACGACACCGTCACCGTAGCTTTTAACAAGCTAGGTGTCAACGTCAATGCAAAGATCAATCAGACCGTTTGGAACGTGCTGTTAGATAAGTACGAATCCATTGAGATTGGCGATTCAAGAGCGACATTGGGGTCCAACCAAAAAGAACAGGATCGCGATCGTGAAGAACAGATCAATCGACCGCCAATTATTGGACCCGGAAACATAGCCAATGTTCGCCCTGGCACGATTACGAACCTAGTCGCCTATGGCGGTTTTAGTCAAGTACTGCTGCATTGGGATATGCAAGGCCTGACGGTCAGGGAGTACGAGATTTATGGTTCACAAGAAAAAGGCTTCGTTCCGGGTCCAAGTAATTTACTTGGAAAAACAAACGTCAACGCGTATAGCCACGGAACAGAAACAAAATTGCAATGGTACTACCGAGTAAGGGCGGTCAACCATCATGATGTTGCTGGTCCTTTTAGTGCGGAAGTGTTTGGCCAAACGGCAAATACCAAAGATCTCGACGAGCTAGAAGGCATCTTGGACGATTTAAACAATCGGATTCTTCCGGAATTAGATGAACGTCTGACAGAAAACGATCAGGCACTTTATGATCTGAAGCAAAATATTTTGCCGGATCTTGAAGAACGTCTGAAAGATCTTGAAGTCGAAATGGACATACTCACCACCGTAAAGTTACCGGGACTTGAGCAGAAATTGATCGATAACGAGCTTGCTTTGAATGAATTGAATAATGTTTCTTTACCACTGTTGGATGATCGGTTGAAGTCAGCCGAACAAAATTTTCTTGATGCACAAAAACGAATCGATGATGCAATGGCAGATATTCGAGAGGTTGAGGATCTGCTTTCAGACTGGCAGTGGCAAGACACGGTTGAAATTGACGGCGGGAAAATTCGAGCCAATACGATTCAAGCGTTGTCGATTATTGCTGGAAGTATCACCACAACTCAAATCCGTGCAGGTAGTATCGTGGGGAATGATTTGGCAATTAATACCATTACCACAAGAGAAATTAACGCCGAAGCAGTTACGGCAACTCAGATAGCAGCTAACGCAATTACGGCGATCAAAATAAATGCGAATGCTGTCACAGCTGGAAAGATAAACGCGGATGCAGTGACCGCAAGAGAAATTGTTGCAGAATCCATAACTGGTAGGGAAATTCAAGCAGCTACCATCAGAGGAAGTCATATATTTGCGCAAACGATTACTGCAGATAATTTAGGCGTTAATTCAGTTACTGCAGTGAAAATTGCGGCAAATGCGGTAACAACAGTGAAGCTTGAGGCTGAGGCTGTAACAGCTGCCAAAATCAAAGCGAACACTATTACTGCAGCTCAAATTGAAGCTAATACGATTACAGCCAATGAGATTCGTGCTCGAGCTATTACTACTGAAGAAATAGCTGTCCGTACTATTACGGCTGAAAATATTGTTTTACGAACAATTACCGCAGACCGTATCGCATCAGGAACCATAACTGCAACTCAAATTCAAGCCGGTACAATTACCGCTAATGAAATTCACTCGAATACAATTACCGCAGATCAATTACACGCCAGAGCAGTCGAGTTAGGTTTTAACAAAATGGGGAGATCACTGCTATTAGAAGCCGATAAAATAACTTTCCGTCGAGTTTCAGGATCTTCTGTGACTCCTTTTATGGAACTTTCAGGGGAACGATTAGAGTTCTTCCAGAATGCCTCTACAAGACTGGGTGGGTTTGAAAGGGCGACGATTGGCAGCCGACAAGGAGTCGCTTATTTTGCAAGAAACACAACAAGTATGGCATTAGGAAGAATAGTTACACAATCAGGGGTGAGTCAGCAGAACGTTTCGATGCTTGAAATAAGAGGTAATTCAGCGTCAATTCAAATGTTAGCAAGTATCAATATGAACAACAATTCTATTACCGGGCAATCCGATGTACGCCTTAAAGAGCATATTGAACAAACGACCGTCCAAGGAATTAAAGAAACAAAACGAATCCGTATGGTTGACTTTGAGTGGAAACAAAACTATCGGCCGATTGACAAGCACTGTCCGCCACCGTCAGGTCGACAGTTTGGAATGATTGCTCAAGAAGTTCCGTTTCTTCAAGCACCTGTAGAAGATGGCGATCATTACTTACGAATTGATTTAAACAGACAAGTCAATCTGAATACCAAAACGAATCAGGAATTGATTGCGATCGTCGAGGATCAGGAACGACGTATTCAAAAACTAGAACAAGAAATGGAGAAAACAGCATGAAGAAAGTCACAATCACATTAAAGAATTATGAACTAGGTACTGCGCTAGCATTTGTTGCAAAAATGGATCTAAAGGCTGCAAGCGCAAGCCGGCACCGGTCAAAGTTCAAAAAAGAGCTGTTAAAAGCTGTTGAGGGGCTACAAGAGTCAGAAATGGAACTTTACGATCAGTATGGTGAAAAAGATGCTGATGGAAAACTGGTCATCAACGAAACACAAAC
>OKWA01001007.1_pt1 | contig 11162 bp, 9 predicted proteins | sample 1606861 | NCBI WGS metagenome assembly OKWA01 (sample SAMN03281007, study PRJEB24777) | human gut metagenome | isolation source: fecal sample PR166 from 1 month old female Malay infant, vaginally... | reverse complement strand
GCCTAGTCTCGTGGGCTCGGAGATGTGTATAAGAGACAGATATTACCTATTGCATCAATAGCTAATAAAATTACTACAATTGATATATTTTAATAGTACGAGTATTACGAAATGAAACTATAGAATTTGACGATACTCCCCCTACACTGGAGATTAAAAATGATTAAATTAAATAATGTTCCATCCGAATTTCGTCCCTTAGAAAGCTATAAAATGTTAATTGGCGGCGAATGGGTATCCAGTACATCGCAACAAACGACCAAAACCTATAGTCCCGCAACCGGTGAGTTATTAAGTGAATATCCATCAGGTACAGCTGAAGACGTTGATCTTGCTGTAAAAGCGGCTCGTAAAGCTTTTGATCATTGGCGTAAAACCTCTCCTGCTCAACGCCAAGCGCTATTATTAAAAATTGCTGACCGTTTAGAACAAGAGCAAGAACGTTTTGCTTGGATTGAGTCTCTTGATAACGGTAAACCACTCAATGAATCGAAAAACATCGATTTACCCGCCTCTATTGACCATTTTCGATATTTTGCAGGCGTGATACGCTCTCATACCGATGAAAGTGCTGTCTTAGACGAAAATACCCTGAGTCTTGTTATTCGTGAGCCCATTGGTGTCGTTGGACAAATTATTCCATGGAATTTTCCATTATTAATGGCTGCTTGGAAATTAGCCCCTGCCATCGCCGCTGGAGATACCGTTGTTATTAATCCAGCCACACTCACCTCACTTTCATTATTAGAGCTAGGTCGTATTTTAAATGAAATATTACCAGCCGGTGTTATAAATATTGTTACTGGTCGTGGATCTGTTGCTGGACAAGCTATTCTAGAACACCAAGACATTGATAAACTAGCATTTACCGGTTCAACCAATGTAGGTTATACCGTTGCAGCTGCGGCGGCGAAAAAAATGGTACCAGCCACTTTAGAATTGGGGGGTAAGTCAGCCAATATCGTCTTCCCTGATGCGAATATGAAAAAAGCCGTTAAATATTCCGCACTAGCGATATTGATGAACCAAGGACAGGCCTGTGAATCTGGCTCCCGTTTATTCTTACATAGAGATATTCATGACGCATTCTTAAAAGAGTTAAAAGCAGAATTTGAGCGTATCCGTGTTGGTGATCCACTTGATCCTAATACACAAATGGGTACTCAAGTCAGCCAAGCGCAAATGGATACCATTTTAGGGTATGTTGAGCTGGCCAAAAAAGAAGGTGCAACCATACTCACAGGAGGTGAGCGTATTACGGGTGAAGGGTTTGATGATGGCTTTTTTGTTCGCCCAACCATTATTATCAATGCCACAAACCAAATGCGTGTCGCACGTGAAGAAATTTTTGGCCCTGTATTATGTGTGATCCCATTTGATAATGAAGAAGATGTTATTGAAATGGCTAATGACTCTGAATATGGCCTTGGTGGTGGTGTCTGGACTCAAGATATTAACCGCGCACTACGAGTTGCAAAAGCCGTTAGAACTGGCCGTATGTGGGTAAATACTTATCATGAACTTCCTGCCCATGCACCATTTGGCGGTTATAAAAAATCAGGCTTAGGTCGTGAAACGCATAAAATGATGTTAGATGCCTACAGCCAAGTGAAAAACATCTTCATTAGTACCAAAGAATAATTAACCTCTAGTTAAGCATATTCTTATAAATATAATTATCTATACTCATCTCTTAGCCTTCTCCCCAGAAGGCTTTTTATTTGCTGTAAGCAACAAAAAACCGTATGCGCTTTTCTTAATATCTAATATTAACTGCTCACATACGGTTATTCGTTTAGATGGTCATTTAGCCTTAGATAAACAAACGCGTTTATTCCGCTTCTGCTTCTTTTTTGCTTACAGAATTCACTTGTTCATTTAGATCAATATCAATCGCATTAACATCTTTTATATAGTCTTTTGTTAGACGATAAACGATGGGACTCAGCAGTGCTAATGCAATTAAGTTAGGAATAGCCATCATCGCATTTAATGTATCAGCAAGTAACCAAACAAATTCTAAGGATTGAGTCGCGCCAATTGGCAAGGCAATTAACCATGCAATACGAAAAGGCATAATGGCTTTCGGTCCAAATAGATATTGCACACATTTCTCACCGTAATAGCTCCAACCTAAAATAGTGGTAAAAGCAAAAACAGCCAATGCGATCGCAACAATATAGTTACCTCCAGGGATAGCCATAGAGAACGAACTTGCAGTAAGTGTTGCCCCACTTTGACCTGTCAGCCACTGTCCGGTGATCACAATCGTTAATCCGGTGACAGAACAGACAATAATGGTATCAATGAAAGTCCCCAACATGGCAATTAAGCCTTGACGGATCGGGTTTTGTGTTTTGGCTGTCGCATGAGCAATGGGTGCACTACCTAATCCTGCTTCATTGGAGAATACACCTCGTGCAACACCAAAACGTATTGCCGCCCAAACAGCCGCACCAGCAAACCCACCTTGCGCAGCAACCGGTGTGAAAGCAGATTTTACAATCAACATAAATGCATCAGGAATAGCAGTAATATTCAGTGCGAGTACGACAATCCCTGCCCCAAAATACCCTACTGTCATAATGGGCACTAATTTACCGGCAACATCAGCAATACGCTTAATTCCACCAATTAATACAGCACCGACTAAAATAACTAATGCAATTGCTGTCACTGTGGTAGAAATACCAAAATTACTTTGCAAAACATCCGCCACTGAGTTTGCCTGTACCGTATTACCTATACCGAAGCCGGCAAAACTACCAAAAATAGCAAATAGCGTTCCTAACCAAAGCCATTTTTTACCTAAACCGTTTTTAATATAATACATCGGTCCGCCAACGTAGTTGCCGTATTTATCAACCTCACGAAAACGTACCGCTAACACAGCTTCTGAATATTTAGTCGCCATACCGACTAAAGCAGTCATCCACATCCAAAATAGCGCTCCCGGTCCACCTAATACAACCGCTGTAGCGACTCCAGCAATATTGCCCGTACCGATAGTGGCAGAAAGCGCCGTCATTAATGCATTAAAAGGTGAGATTTGCCCCTCACCTCTTTTATCATTTTTCTCAAATAAGAGTTTAAATCCTGTACCTAATTTTCTAATTGGCAGAAAAGAGAGTCTAAACTGCATAAATAGACCGATGCCTAGAATACCGACTAACATCGGTACTCCCCACACCACGCCATTAATAGCGCTTAATATATTTGTGATGAAATCCATACGTTACCCTTTTTATCCAAATGTTATGTAAATATATATTTTTTGTTATCAGATACACTAAAGATGAAAAAAAGGAAATATGCTAGAAAAAAAACCGACTAATTATGAAATTGATTACATTATGTGAGAAATATCACTTGATGATTAAATTACGCTATTATTAGATACATTGTTATTTATATATAAAACATAAATTATGTATCAGCGAAACACGATCAAAAAATCGCAAAATCAACAACGCTTTAATTGGTTTAGAAAAGCGAAAGAAACTAACCTTGCCCCGGTGAAAACACTTATTCTTTCCGCCATTATCGGTACGTTAGCCGGATTAATTGGGGTACTATTTGAAAAAGCCGTTGGCTGGGTCATTCATTTAAGACAAGCTAAATTAGCCGAGGTATTAACCAACCCTTATCTTTTGGCTATTGGCACGTTACTTGTTTCCTCTCTTTTAGCCATGAGTGGCTACTACTTAGTGAAGAAGTTTTCACCAGAATCTGGTGGTTCAGGTATACCGGAAATTGAAGGGGCAATGATAGATATTCGGCCAGTTCGTTGGTGGCGGGTATTGCCAGTAAAATTTATAGCCAGTATCGGTACTTTAGGCTCAGGTATGGTACTTGGTCGTGAAGGCCCCACCGTGCAACTAGGGGCTAATATTGGTCAACTCGTTAATGATGTCTCTCGCGTTAAAGATAAAGGAACACGCCAAACACTATTAGCCACAGGGGCTGCTGCCGGTTTAACGGCTGCCTTTAATGCTCCCTTGGCAGGCATTCTATTTATTATTGAAGAGATGAGACCACAATTTAAATATAATCTTATCTCTATTAAATCCGTCTTCATTGGCGTGATCATGTCTTGTATTGTATTTCGCCTAATTAATGGTGAAGGAGGCGTCATACAGATAGGTAAATTTTCTTCAGCGCCGATGAATACACTGTGGCTCTATTTAGTGTTAGGAATGTTATTTGGTGTTGTTGGGGTTATTTTTAGTAAATTACTGTTTTATGTTCAAACACAATTCCAACATTTTTATCAAGATAAAACCTCACGTTTTGTTTTAGCCGGTGGCGTGATTGGTGGTGCATGTGGTTTACTTGCGTTGATTATTCCTGAAATAACCGGAGGCGGTTTTAGTATTATTCCTGCATTAAGTGCCGGAGGATATTCGTTAACTGCACTGCTACTATTTTTTGTGTTACGCACCATCACCACCATTATCAGCTTCTCCTCCGGTGCACCAGGAGGAATTTTTGCCCCCACATTAGCCTTGGGCACACTCTTTGGTAGCGCTTTTGGATTAATGGCAACCTATCTTTTCCCCGATTATCAAATTCAAATTGGCACTTTTGCTATTGCTGGAATGGGTGCTTTATTTGCCGCAACAGTGAGAGCACCACTAACTGGGATTGTACTCGTTTTAGAAATGACCGATAACTATCAACTTATTTTGCCGATGATAATTACCTGTCTTGGCGCAACCATGCTGGCGCAATTATTAGGCGGGCGACCTATTTATACGGTTCTACTCGAAAGAATACTACAACGCTCAGAAGCCAAAGAAAAAACAGAGGCTCCCAAAGAGCCCCTATAGTTTTCAAATACTAAAATACCCTCGCTGTGATCTAACGAGGGTATTTTTTCTCACCATCTATTTATTATTTTTTACGCGCTATTAATGTCGCAAAATTAAGTTGGATACGATTACCATTAGCATCAGTTTTATGTAGATGCCCAGGGTTTTCATTATATTTAATAATATCCCAGCCTTGGTAATAATCCGCTAATTCACCTTGGCGCAAGAAGGTTTTGAAAGGAACTTCAGCAGATCCACTATTTGCTGTTTCAACAGGACAAACAATGACATTAATCCCCTCTGGATTTGTACACTCCTGCATATTTTTAATAATATCTGCGATACGTTGACGCTGGCAAAACATCAAAACCACAGTAGAAATAATAATATCGTATTTCTCATTTAATGCTGCTTCATTTATATCATATAAGCCGCTTTTGATCGCTAAACCGGTTTTAGCTTTGACGGCTTCAATTGCATCAATATGAGCTGCATTAATATCTAATGCGGTCACATCATAACCTTGTAATGCTAAATAGAAGCTATTACGACCACGTCCTGCGCCTAAATCAAGCACTTTACATGGGGTAGTCAATGTTGCCATATAACGCACTTCTGAATGCGGTAATGACAAATCATTTTCTTTAAAAAATTTATCTTCGGGAGTGCATAAAAAAGAGAGCTGGCAAAGCACATCATCACTCGCTTTATCGATTTTATGCCATTGCTGAGGTTGAATAAGCGGAGGCTGATTTTCGCTATCACACTCTAGGAACACTTGTTCTCCATTATCCTTAAATAGCACAAATGTCATACTCCCTTGTAATATCCGCATTTGCGCATAAGTGCCTTCTTTTGTGTTATGACGCTCTAATAATGCTAAAGGGATCGCTGTTAAGTGCCATTCAGGTAGCGTTTTATACGTAACAAGTTCCATAATTCAACCTCTCTTAAGATGCATTTTAAATACATCTTATTGCAATCACTCTCTTAGGTAAAGGGTGATTTTTGACATACATTATTTTAAATATTTATTGATTAATAAATCAGTAACATCAGACGAATTAATAGATTCACCACAAAGGACTTTCATCATAATTTCTTTGCCTAACGAAGCTAAAGACAACAGCATATCTGGACGTAATCGACTTATTTTTTCTCTATTCTCATCTTTATTAATGATAGTGATTAATTTCGCTTGAAGATCTGGGCACTCTTGAATAGTTAATAAAATAAAGGTATTTTCCGCATCACTTTCAGATAACGTCGCCACCCAACTCGCTTGGCGAATATTTGCCGTTTGTAATGTTTTTACATTGGTTGGATCACCTTCAATAATATTGGCTTCTTTATCATACATGGCTTGCTTTTTATCCGAACAAATCGCAATAACCGGTTTACCTTGCTCTCTAAGCCCTTTCTCTAATTGTGCTGCCAACATTGAAGAGCCAATAATAATAAAATGATCATGCATTTTAGCGATCCTTTTCTTCACAATATCGCGAGTACCACGAGCCAAAAATCCCATCACATAAACAATAGAAGTCGTAAAAACAGTGATCCCCAAAATAACCACTGTTAGGGTAAACATTCTCGCATTACTTGAGATAGGAACGATATCGCCAAAACCGAGTGTTGTCATACAGACAATGGAAAAGTAAAAAGCATCCATTAACGTTGTGATATGTGGTTTAAATTCATCACCAATATAGAGGCTGCCTAACATAGAGAAACACAGTAGCGAAATCGTACAGATAAAAGCAACAAAACCGGCACTGGTTAAACTATGATGAGGAAAAGCACGCCGGCTGATAACCAATACAATGGCTAATGCTAATGAAGTATAGGCTTGAGTACCAGCTTGGTGATAAACCGCGACATCTAAAAAAACGATCGTCACTAATAATATTAATGAAACGCACCACGCAATCCGCGCCCCCATATACATAAAGAAAGAGAGCAAAATAAGTGCACTCGCTAACATCACTTTAGGAATATCAAGTAATTTCAATATACCTAACGATTTTAGCCAGTCAGCAAAACCGTGTATTTCCCAATCAAGATAAACACCACGAGAAAGTAATATCGAGTAAATAATAAAAAGACTATTCAAGATCAATAAGAAAGACATCATCTTTCTGCTAAAAGACGATGTCTCCATAAAATTAACGACTGCCGATAACTTCATTTTTATCTAATTTCTATTAATTTTGTATTGGTATATTTTCTAACCCTTTAAATTTAAAAGGTTTCGCTGGCTTAAACTGAGAGCTTGCATCTCCTGAATAAATCGTTGACTGCTCTTGGCCTAACGCTAACATCATCACTTTTCCTGTTTCTTTTGAAAAATCAATTTGTTTCAAATCAACCCAAAAAGTATTTGGTGATAATGCAGATTCAAAAAAGTAGAGCTGATTTTTATGATCAGCGACAGTTCTCCAACGAGTCGATGATATTTCTGGAGATTCTACGGTACTTAATCCATAAGGCACCGAAACATTGCGGATCACCCCAAATACACTGGCAAGTGATTTTTTGCTCGATTGCGATTTAGGAATAGCATTAATATAAAAAGAGGCTCTTGCAAAACGATCCGATGCTCTATTAGTACCCGGTAACATTACCGTACCACCAATCTGCTGCCAATAGCTATTTAATGCTAACTGTTCAGAAAATATAGGGGAGTTAGTCATCACTTGATATTTTCGGCTATGGTGGATCACCTGTTTACCATCAATATATTCAATAATTGCGCTATCACCAGAACTGTCAGACAATGATAAATGTAACGTTGCGACTCTATCCTGTCCGGGTACTTTGTCTGTTAAGACAATAAAAGGCTCATCTTTTAAAGCAGTTACCGCCTCTTCAACAGTAGCAAAATTATCTAATACATATTGTGCCCATGCAGAAATAGCCATTGCAGGCTTATCTTTGGAATAACTTGGGTAATCTGATTCAGCAAGCCATAATAAATTAGCCACTAATCCTTTTTCATTAATACCATCAGTAGTAGAAATATCATAACCTGATGCAATCACACTACCATATTTTGATTGCCATTGAACTGAATTATCACCAGCCTCACCAGAACGTTGCATTCCTTGAGGGAATATCCATAAATTAGTACCAATTTCGTATTTCCAGTCCATAGAACGAGCGGTAATTATTTGGTTATTTTCACCTAAATAAACAACTCGGGTACAAGCTTGCGCCGTAGTTATACTACTTAAAAAGGTACCTGAAATAATTAATGTACTTAATAAAGTATGTCGTAATTTTTTTAGCATAATTTTTCACCTTTAAATTATTAGATAAGCTTAATCTTATTTTCCTCATTTTGACCACTTTCTTATCACTTATAAAAAATAAACTCTCTAATAATTAATAACGATTTATCTATCTTACAGAAATTTTCTTAAGTAAGTATAAGACAAGTTACGTATCTTAAGTAAAAAAAACTGATGCTAAAAGCATCAGTTTTTAATCTATTAGGTGATATCGCAAATTATTGCTTACCAATATTCGCTACGTTTAATTTTTTTTCACACCTTCAACAGAGATGATTAATTCTGCTTCTTGCGATTTTGGTCCTAAATCTGATTTAAAGTTAAACTCTTTCAGATTAACTTTACCTGTTGCTTCAAAACCAGCGCGATACCCTTTCCACGGATCAGTACCTTCACCAATTAATTTTGCATTTAGTGAAATTGGTTTTGTAACGCCATTAAGTGTTAAATCACCCGTCACCGTATAATTTTCACCATCACGAGTCACTTTGGTTGAGACAAACTTAGCTTCAGGATATTTACTGACGTTAAAAAAATCAGCACTACGTAAGTGTTTGTCACGTTCAGCGTGATTAGTATCTAAACTACCCGTTTTAATCACAACATCGACTTTATCTTTTGAAGGATCTTCTTTATCGTAAGTGAAGCTTCCATCAAAATCTTTAAATGTGCCGTATAACCAGCTATAACCTAAGTGTTGGATACGAAATTGCACAAAAGCATGTTGCCCTTGTTTATCAATTTGATAATCAGCCGCTAATGCTGAACTAGCATTAAATAATAATGCACCTGCAGTTAAACTCAATAACGCCTTCTTAAACATTGTTCTCTCCATAATATTGTTATTAACAGGGTAATATAAATTTAATTATTGTGTTTTTATGCCTAGCATACGTTTCAATGTAATATCTTTATCTATAAAGTGATGTTTTAATGCACCCGCGGCATGTAATAGCGATAACACAACAACCGCCCAGGCTAAATAAAGATGTACATCACCGGCTAAATCAGCTTGTTCCCCTTCCCCTGTGAAAACAGCAGGTACTGAGAACCAATCGAATACAGATATTGGCTGACCATCAGCAGTAGAAATTAAATAGCCACTTATAATGATGGCAAATAAAATTAGATATAACAGCATATGAGCCACATGGGCACTAATGCGAGTAAGTCGGCTATAGCTGGATAATGCTGTTGGTGGAGGAGAAATCCAACGCCAAATTGCTCGGAAAAGAAGAACAATAAATAGAATTATCCCTATACTTTTATGTATTTCAGGGGCTGAATGATACCAGCTATCGTAATAGCCTAAATTTACCATCCACAATCCTAGGGCAAACATGCCATAGACGGTTAATGCTGTCCCCCAATGTAAAAGAAGCGACAAGTGCCCATAGCGAGTAGATGTATTCCGCCACTGCATAATGATCCTCAATCGATATTTTATTAACAAGCCGTTAACTATATTAGTAGATTAAATATAAAATGTTAGTCTAAAATTCAACAAATTATTTGTTTATCTTTTTCAATAATAATCAATGAGTCATTATCGCTTATTAGTTGCCTTATTGATTAATTTATCAATATAATTATTGATTATAATATAGATTACCAGAAAGGATAATTAATAGAATGAAAAAAAGATATGTTCTAATGGGGTTATTATCATTGCTATTTCTAGGAGCATGTTCCAATAATAAACAGGAAACAGCTTCATCTAGCAGTAGTCATGTGAGCTCAAGTCTAGCATCAACTGATACTATTAATCAAACCCTAGATACTGTAGGATCACTTAAATATCATTTAGGCACTGTTACTACTAGAAAAGTTGAAAATGATCGTAATAACTACACAGAGGCCGAAAGAAAGTTCAAATATAAGTCATCTCTTGGGGATACTTACTATCGCACTACAATCACTTATAGTGTTACTAATGTTGGCGAAGAAACTATTAATTTAGCCAAAACACCATTATCTGTTACAACTGACGATGGCAGCAAATTTACTTCACCGGGAAAACTTAATCACTATGCGCATAACGTTCTTGTAAATGGATATAAGTTAAAGGTTGGCAAAAAATTACAAGGAAAATTAGTACTATTATCATCACACAAGTTAGACATTAGTTCTATTCAATTAAATATTGGAACTCAGGTACCTTATAATAGTACAGATGATACTGCCGAAGTAACTAGCGAAAATACCACAAATAGTGCTACTACTTCTTCAGCTGTATCTTCAACTACCTCTTCTTCTGATAGTATTTCTCCGGATTTACAACAACAATTAATCCAAAATGAACAGGGCGAGAATAAGGTCAACGGTTCTAATAGTGGATCTTCAAATAGTTCAGCATCATCTTCATCTGCTCAAACCGGTACTAGTGGAACTGCTCAATAATATATATTAATAAAGCACTAATGAATTAATAGAATAGATTCATTAGTGCTTTTTGTGTTTGAAAAATTATGTCTATTTTTTAGAAATTAAAAAGTCTTAGTTTTACAAACTAAGACTTAAATACTGATACCGGTGATCGGGGTCGAACCGATACGTCCTCAACGGACACTGGATTTTGAGTCCAGCGCGTCTGCCAATTCCGCCACACCGGCATATTTACAGTTAGCACCCTTAGGAACTAAAGGCGGTAACCGGATTTGAACCGGTGATAAAGGTTTTGCAGACCTCTGCCTTACCACTTGGCTATACCGCCACGAAAGGATCAAATCCTCAAAAATTGGGGTAGCTGGATTCGAACCAGCGCATCACGGGATCAAAACCCGTTGCCTTACCGCTTGGCTATACCCCAGTAATTAAAGGGCGAAAGATGGGATTCGAACCCACGCATGCCGGAGCCACAATCCGGTGTGTTAACCCCTTCACCACTTTCGCCATATATGGCAGGGATAGTAGGAATTGAACCCACACCGACGGTTTTGGAGACCGTAGTTCTACCTTTAAACTATATCCCTATTATAAAAAAATGGAAGGGAGTGGATTCGAACCACCGAACCCGAAGGAGCGGATTTACAGTCCGCCGCGTTTAGCCAGACTTCGCTAC
>OKWA01001004.1_pt1 | contig 11167 bp, 13 predicted proteins | sample 1606861 | NCBI WGS metagenome assembly OKWA01 (sample SAMN03281007, study PRJEB24777) | human gut metagenome | isolation source: fecal sample PR166 from 1 month old female Malay infant, vaginally... | reverse complement strand
AATGAGTCTTTCTGAGTTTCTCCACTTAGAAGAAGGCGATGTCATCAAACTAGACAAAAAAATTACTGAACCATTGGAGACTTTCATCGATGGAAAACCTTACTTCCGAGCAAAACCTGGGAAGCAAGAGGACCGTTTAGCCATTGAATTATTAGACAAGTTAGAAGAGGAGCAAGAACTATGAGTGAACGTTTATCCCAAGCAGAAATCGATGCATTGTTGAATCAAAGTGCCCCAGCCCAGCCACAAGGATTAGAAGAGCAAGTCAAAGTCGACATTATCGGCGAAGTTGGCAATATCTCCATGTCGCAAGCATCACGACTCCCCGGGTGTCTAAAATCAAATTTGGTGAGATCTTAAACGACCTCGTTGCACCAAAAGTAGCGACGACAGTTGAATTTAAAGAAGGCCTTTTAGGCAGTAATTTGATGCTATTAGAAGTCAAAGATGCCATCGTGATCGCCGATTTGATGATGGGTGGAACTGGTGAAACCAGCAACACTCAATTTACGGAATTAGAGCTAAGTGCTGTGGCAGAAGCTATGAACCAAATGATTGGGACTGCCTCGACTTCGATGGCAACGATGATCAGCCGCAAAGTGGATATCTTGCCGCCGATCGTCAAACTATGGGAGACACCAGAAAACATTGAGTATAGCGGGATCGAGGCAGAGGAAGAGATTTACTGTATCTCATTTTCTTTGCGCGTCGAAGGTTTGATCGAAAGCAAAATCATGCAGATCTTTACGGATCCTGTGGTCAACGATATCGCCAGTGCGATGCTCTCAGACGAAGCGACTGTCGTTACTCGGGAAACACCAACACCGCAGCCAACGGCACCCGTTGCTGCGCCTACGCCAGAACCAGCGGCTGCATCAAAGCCCGTGGAAGTCAGCAAACCGGCGTTTCAAACATTGGCCTCCAGCGGAGTGAGCGATGGGGATAATTTGGACTTGATTCTTGATGTGCCACTGGATCTAAGTGTCGTGTTAGGCCGCAGCAAAAAAACCATTAAAGACATTTTATCTTTCAATACGGGGTCCGTCATCGAGCTGGAAAAACTGACGGATGAACCGCTAGAGATTTTGTTGAACGGCAAACTGATCGCCACTGGGGAAGTCGTGGTCATCAATGAAAACTTTGGTGTGCGGATCACCAACATTCTTTCGCAAAAACAACGCATCCACAATTTGCATTAATTTGAAGAAATCGCAAAAAGTTAAACATATGGGTTTAACTTTTTTGTGATTTGACCGATAGTAGAGGGTAGAAGAATGAGAACGGAGGAGAACCTATGAAAATCGAAAGAGGTTACGCAGAATACAGCGACAAGGCCATCAAACGTGAAGCGGTCAAACAAGAAAAGCCATCTGCTGCTCAGACAGAAAAAACCGTCGATGTTCAATTGTCCGAAACAGCTCAAGCCATTCAAAAGAGTGCCAATCAAACAGCCAGTCGTAGTGAGCGAGTGGCAGAATTGAAACGAGCGATCAAAGAAGGCACCTACCAAGTATCTGCCGAAACGATCGCAGATAAAATGCTGCAACAAGATGAAAAGCAGGTCGACTAGATGACAGAACGAGAATTTGAGCGTCAGCTTCAGCAGTTCTTGCGGTTGCTGCAAAAAGAAAAGACCTGCTTGATCAAAAATCAAGCAGAAAAATTACCAGAACTCGTCGAGAAAAAAACCGCCTTCGTACCCATTTTTTCCACGTATGAAGGAACTCTTTCAGTGGCGATCAAAGAACTCATCCGCCAGATCCAAGTGCAGCAAGCCGAGAATCTCCTGCTGACGGAGCAAGCCATTAGTTTCCAAACTGTTTTGATGGATGCAGTCAAAGAAAATATCAAGACACCGGCAAATACGTATTCGAAATACCAAGAAAAACAAGCTGTCTCAACAGCGATCATCGATCAAAAAATGTAAGGAGTACTTCTATGACAGGACTATTTGGTTCATTAGGCACCGCAACCCGGGGCATGACCGCCAATCAAGCAGCGTTGCAAACCAGCAGCCATAACATTGCAAATACCAATACAGACGGCTACTCAAGACAACGAGTCAACTTGCAAGCCGAAGCGTCTTATCATTTAGCGGGTGTCGGCAGCATCGGTATGGGTGTGAAAGTCGGCAGTGTCGAACGGATCGTCGATGATTTTGTCATTGGACAAGTACGCAATGCCAATTCTACCTATACATATTATGAACAAAAAGCAGACATATTAGGACAGCTGGAAAGTTTAATGAATGAGCCTTCTGACAATGGACTGTCCAAACAGCTGGCAACGATGTTTGATTCTTGGACCGCATTAGCCAACAATCCTGAACTGGATACGTCTAAGACCCTTGTGCTGGAAAACAGCAGTACGTTTGCCGATACCATCAACCAAATGGGCAAACAAATGACGCAGCTGCAAAGCGATACGCTGGATACCATCGAAAAATCCGCGCTGGACTTCAATGAGAAGGTCAAACAGCTACAATCCTTGAATGAACAGATCTATGGGTTGACGACAAGTGGTGAGACACCCAATGATCTTTTAGATCGTCGAGACAGTCTGTTGAAAGATCTCTCGGGTCTAGCAGGGATCGAAACCAAGACCGATCAGTATGGCCGTGGGTTTGTATCCATGAGCGGACAAACGATTTTAAGTGCGGAGGAACGCAATACCCTTAGTGTGGTGGTGGGACAAAGCGAGACAGGCGCCTTGGTTTCCAAAGATGGCAACGCCTTGAATCCTGCCGAAACCATCACAGGGTCTTATCCAGCTGGAACCGTCTTGTTGACGAAAACCACCGCCTATACAGAATTGCCGATCAAAGAAGGCGCGATCGGTGGCCTGCAAGCATCATCTGGGGAGATCGGCAGTCGCCTGACGGAATTGAACAACTTTACGTCGACGATCGCGCAAGCCATGAACATGGTCTTTACCGGCGGCGCTTCTCGTACAAGCGGACTATTTGAGATCGGCCAAGATGATACTGGTACAGCGACGACGATTCGGGTCAGCCAAGCACTGTTAGATAACCCAAGTCTGGTGACCGGCGGAACGAGCAATGCAGCAGGAGATGGTTCAAGAGCTGCTGCAATGGCGAAACTCAGCAGTGCCAAATTGGACTTCCCGTTGTCAGAAAAGACGATCGCTTCTTTTGATTCTGAGACATTGACGTTTGCCAATGCAGCATCTGGCATGAGTGTCAGCAGCTACTTTAACAGCATCGTCACCAAAAACGGGATCTCAAAACAGCAAGCCGACAATACAGTCAGTGCCCAATTGTCGCTGCTGAATCAACTAGAATACAAAAATCAATCGGTGTCTGGGGTTTCATTAAATGAAGAAATGTCAGATGTGATTCGTTTCCAACAAGGATTTCAGGCCAATGCCCGCATATTATCGGTCGTTTCTGAAATGTTAGACACATTGATCAATCGAACAGGAGTGTAGACCATGCGTATTTCCAATTCAATCACCTACAATGATTTTTTACGAAATCTAGGAACCAACGCCTCCAAAGTCCAATCCACGTTGAATCAGCTATCGAGCTTAAAAGAAGTCAGCAAGTCCTCGGATAATCCGCTGCTGGTTTCAAAAATCATGGATCTCAATGTGTCGTTAAATCAAAACAAAACTTACAACAATACGATCAAAGACAGTATTTCTTGGACAAAAGCCCAAGATTCTGCTTTAGAAAGCGTCAGTACTTCGATGCTGCGGATTCGCTCGTTGGTTCAATCTTCTGCCAATGCGACAGCTGGCAGTGAGGAATTAGGGGCAAATCGTTCAGAGATCGAGCAAGAGATCGAAGGCATCGTTGAATCATTAAACACCAACTTTGATGGCCGCTATCTATTTAGCGGAACGAATACGACGACGGCGCCTTTTGAGATCGTCAAAGAAAATGACGCCATCGTCGGTATCAAATACAATGGCACCAGCGAAGACTTGCCGCGAGAAATCGCAAATGGGGTCTCAGTGGATCTGTTAGCCAGCGGTGATCGTCTGATGAACGAGACGGGCACCGCTGCGGATCCCCAAAATTTAAGCACCTATTTCAATGATTTGTTGTCTGCATTGCGCAGTGATGATAAAGATGCCTTAGGGGGCGAGCTTTTAACCGCTCATGACCAGCATGCCACTAATGTGGTGAATGTACGGGCGCAGATCGGCACCCTCTACAATCGCTTGGAGGCGACAGCTGATCGAAATGAGACGGAAAAGCTGAACTTGACCGAAACACTGTCCAACAAACAAGACGTCGATATTGCGGAAAAGTATATGGAATATCAAAATCAAATGACTGCCTACCGTTCAACATTAGCGATGGGAACAAAGATCATGCAGATGTCCATTCTAGATTATTTAAATTAACCCAAAAACTTTTGTTCTTTGCTGAGAGCAAAAGTTTTTTATTTTTTTTAGAAAAAAGGCTTAACCCTGAACGGTTTCTTCCGATAAATAGTAGCAGAGGGAAACCTTAGCGAATAAAAATTAGGAGGAACTACACATGAGAATCAATACAAACGTTTCAGCATTGAATACTTACTCACGCCTAACGGCAGCAAATGCTTCTAAAAGCAATTCTTTGTCTAAATTATCTTCAGGCTTACGCATCAACAAAGCTGGGGACGACGCAGCTGGCTTAGCAATTTCTGAAAAAATGAAAGGCCAAATCGGCGGTTTGTCACAAGCAAAAAGCAACGCACAAGATGGTATTTCATTGATCCAAACAGCAGAAGGTGCATTAAATGAAACCCACAGCATCTTAGGCCGTATGCGTGATCTTGCGGTTCAAAGTTCAAATGGTACGTTAAGTGATGACGACCGCAGTGCGATCAACAAAGAATACACCGCATTGTCTGATGAAATCGACCGTATCAGCAATACCACTGAATTCAATACAAAAAGCTTGTTGACTGGTGAAGGCGACGATGCGAAATCATTCACTTTCCAAATCGGTGCCAACGCAAACCAAACAATGAGCGTTTCGATCAACAACATGAGCTCATCTGCCTTGAAAGTAAAAGGCTTAGATTTAACACAAGCCATTGATACAAGCGATGCTAAAGCTGTTGCTGCAGCAAAAGATAAAGCAGTAGCGACTGCCTTCAAAGCAGATGCTACAACAAAATATGCAGCGGACGGCACAGTTGATGCGGCTGCTGGTAAAACAGTTGCTGAATTACAAACAGCCATCGATACAGCAGCGGATGATACAGCAAAAGCAACAGCTCAAAAAACATACGATGATGCTTTAGCAACATTTACCGCTTCTGATGAAGGCAAAGCAGCAGCGGCAACTGTCAGCGTTGAAAACAACCCAATCACAAAAATCGATGAAGCGATCAAAGCAGTTTCTGCACAACGTGCGGATCTTGGTGCGGCGCAAAACCGTCTAGAACACACAATCAACAACTTAGGTACAACGCAAGAAAACCTATCTGAAGCAAACTCACGTATCCGTGACGTTGATATGGCGCAAGAAATGATGAGCTTTACGAAGAGCAACATCCTTTCTCAAGCAGCAACTTCAATGTTGGCACAAGCAAACTCAATGCCTAACAGCGTATTGAGCTTGTTACAAGGATAATTTTTGATCAAGTGAACCACTGACACAAGGACTGCCTAGGGGAAGCGCAGTTCTTGTGTTTTACATAGCAGCACAAAAACGCTTAGAAATGAGGAAGCTCTGATGGATATTCAGCCAATGTCAGGAATACACCCGATCGAAGCCGTTGCGTCGGTCGCTAAAGCACGTCCGATCGAATCCCTAGATCAAGAGAACGCCAACCTTCAGCCGCAACACCAAGAGGGGAAACTGGCGGAGAAAAAGGAACAGACAGTGGCCACTGAACCGCCGATCCACTATTTTTCAGTAGCCGATCAGCACAAGATCGCAGCCTCCGTGGAGGAAGTGAATCAGCGACTACTTGGCAAAGATATGAAATTGGCTTATGAAGTACATGAGCGCACAGGGCGTACGATGGTGCGTTTAGTGGATATGCAGACCAACGAAGTGATCAAAGAGATCCCGCCCGCCAACATGCTAGACGTGATTGGGAAAATATGGGATGACATGGGCATCGCGGTCGATCGAAAGGGATGAAAACATGGCAAGTGTAACCAGCAGTTCAGGAATCAGTACAACGCTAGGGAGTTATTCTGGCGTGACTTCAGAAGATATTGAAAAATTATTGGCGGCAGATGCGATCAACAAGACCCGCGCTGAGAATAAAATCACGTCGCTAAAAGCACAAAAAACGGCGTGGAGTGATATCAGCACTCGCTTGACTAACTTTTTGTCAAAAGTCGATGCATTACAAAAAGATGATGCTTATCAAACGAAAAAAGCGACGACCACCAATAGCAGCATCGCTTCAATTGCAGGAACAACGGAAGCTCCAGAAGGCACCTATGATCTAAAAGTCAACCAACTAGCAACAGCCACGAAGGTGACGGGGAGTCAAGTAGCTCAAAGTAGCAAAACGGCCCTAAATGTCAGTGGTCAGCTGTCATTGACCAGTTCGGAAGTCGATGAAGATGGCAAACCGATCACCGCTTCGATCGAGATCACGGCCGAAGACAGCTTAAAAGATGTGGCAGCCAAGATCAATAGCCAAAGCAAGACGACCTTCGTCGCGGCGAGCATCGTGGATAACCGTTTGATTTTAACGAATACCAAAATGGGCGACAAAAATTTCTTGATCGACGGCAATGCCGCCGAAGGGTTAGGGATCGGTTCAACTGCGACAACGACGCAAGGCCAACCGGCTATTTTTGAGCTAGACGGCATGAAGATCACTCGCGACAGCAACAGTGTGACGGATGTTATCGATGGTGTCACGCTGACGTTAGCGAAAAAAAGCGAGGAGCATGTGACGCTTTCTTTAGCCAATGATACCTCGAAAGTCGTTGATGCAGTGCAAGGATTAGTGGATCAATACAATAGCTTGATGAGTTTTATCGGCGACAATTTGACCGTGGGAGATCCTAGTAGTGAAAACAACAAGACGGGGACCTTGGTGGGAGACAGTGCGTTGACTCGTCTACAGACCCAATTGCGAAATTTGATCACCATTCCAGCCGTCAGCGGCTCAAAGCTGACCGCCAATAAGCTAGGCATCTCCACCGTTGATAATGATGGTACATTGGGACTGGATACGACAAAGTTAAAAGAAGCCTTAGCGGAAGATCCCGCTGCTGTGAAGTCCTTCTTTTATGCAAGTACGAAAACTAAAGAAGCTGATGGCACTGCGAGCACGAAAGAGACTGGCTATACACTAGCCCTAAAAGAATTAGCCAACAGCTATGTCGTCAATACTTCAGCCAATAAAGGGATCATTGCCACCAAATCTGCGACCTATGACAGTACCATCAAGGATTTAAACAAGCAGATCACACGGTTTGATGATATTTTAGCAATGAAAAAAGAGCGTTACATCACAATGTTTACCAAGTTAGACTCCGTGATGATGGAGGCTGAAAATCAGCTGAGCTACCTAAGCAATCAGTTTGCCAATACGTCAAACTAGGCTGGATAGTCGATTAAAGCAGTCATTTTTTCATTCGCATAAGAAACCCTCGTCAACATGAAAGGAAACAACCTATGGAGCCACACGTATCATTAGATGAACGTTTGAATCAGATCTTAACTGGTTTTGCCCAATGGCGCGGCGACAGCGAAGAAGCCGGTCGTTTGATGGCAGCCAATGCAGCGGTCATAGCAGCCATGCAAGCAGAAGCACAGAGCCATAGTCCACAAACCAGTGTATTGGCGCAACAAGTGATCCAAGCGTATCAAGCGTTCTTAGACCAGGTCAAAGCCCAGCAGCAAGAGATTAAACAAGAATTGGGGCGTTTGAACCGCAAAAACAATCTTGTCAAAACGTATTTGCAGCAAGAAGACAGTGCCGCCTTCGTCGAATTTGATTTATAGTGAGGAAAAAAAGATGAATTATCAAAAAATGCAAAACAACTATTTGCAGAACCAAGTAATGAGTGCCTCCCCCAACAAACTAATTGAAATGCTGTTGCAAGCAGCCATCAAAAATATCAAATTAGCAGTGATCGCATTGGAAAAAGAAGAGTTGAGCCAAGCTCATCAGCAATTTGTCAAGGCGCAGAATATTTTATTGGAATTACGGGTCTCTTTAGACCGTGAGCAAGGCGGCGCTATCGCTGAAGATCTCGATCAGCTGTATGGCTATATGTACGATCAGCTAGTCAGTGCCAATGTCCAAAAAGAGGCAGCCCCTGCAGAAACGGTCGTCCCACTTTTAAGCGAACTACTGGAAAGTTGGCAAACGATCACCCAATAAATTTGAGAAAAAGCACAGAAATGACCACCTAAAACCTAGAAAAGTTTAGTAATTGGTTAAATTTTTACCATGTATCCCTTTTCACTAAGCTTTCTTTTTCCCCTCCTCGTCCCTATCTGGTACTCTTTTTATGAGCGTACCGAAAAGGTGCAAGGAGGTTTTTTTTTGAAACAAAAAATAGTACAAAAGCCGCTTTTCTGGCAAGTGGTGATTCTGATTGCAATGAGTGGTGTTTTTTTATTGCCGCAGATTTTAGGCCAAGGCATGATTTTGGGCTCTGATGTGGTCTTTCACTTCAATCGTTTTTATGAGACCAGCCAGCAGATCAAAGAGGGCAATTTTCAATATTTTCTTTCTATCTACGGGTTTCAGCAATCTGCTCGTATCGTCAATGCATTATACGGGCCCTTTTTTGCCTATTTCCAAGGATTGCTGGTCTTGCTGAGTCCTTCGTGGTTTTCCTACCAGCTGCTCGCCAACGGGCTGCTCTATTTGTTAGCAGGGTTTTCGATGTTTGGCTTATTAAAGAAATTACGAGTCAATGGTTGGCTGTCAGTGGGGATGAGCGTCCTGTTTATGGCGACCTATTCTGTCCAGTATTGGATTGAGCGACAGGGCTTTTCTGCTTGGGGGGCGGCTGTGCTGCCGCTGTGCCTGATTCCACTGATCGCACTAGGGGAACATAAACGGTTACGGCCTTTTGCGGTAGGGGTTTCCGTGGCGGTCTTATTTCAAATCCATGTGTTTTCAAGCATCTTGTTAGTGTTCTTATACGTGCCCTTTTTCTTACGCGCCTTTTTTGTTGGGACTTCTGGCGAAGAAAAACGACAATTGGTGCTGCGCTTAGCAGGAGCGATCGGGATCTTCTTGCTACTGACCGCCAATATTTGGTTAGGGATGTTGGATCTTTATACGAGTAACACGTTGATCGCGCCTTTTGTGAATCGCAACATGCAGAACAATACCATTACTGGAACCAGCAGCTATTGGTGGACGACTCCGTACCTGCTGCCCATCTTATGTGCTTTGTTCTTTTGTGGTGCGATCCGTGTGTGGCCACGTCTATCTGGCGGCTTCAAATTAATGACGGCAGCTGCAGCAGTCTTTTTCGTTTTATCATCGAACGCTGTTCCTTGGCAATGGCTAGGCAGTCTGGACAATGGTGTAATCAATTTACTGCAATTTCCTTTTCGGTTCTTTGTTCCTGCCACGATTTTGATCTTAGTCGGTTTGTGCCTGCTAGTTCCTTATTATCGGGGCAAGCCATTGGCAAATCCGCGTTGGTTTGTCCTCGTTTTAGTCTTGAGTGTTGGTCAAATCCTGATCCAAAACACGGTCAAAATGCAGGACTGGCACTCCGATGAAGCTGCGGTTTCACTGCGAAACCACACCTATCTGTCGGCGGAATCTGAAGCGCAATTGAAGGAAGCCTATTTTAGTAAAGACAAGTCCTTAGCATTAGCGCTGTATCAACGTTCTACGCCAGATTATCTGCCCCTCTATCAAGAAACCAAGAAGAACAAGTACAATTTGTACGGGGAAGAAATCATTGAAAAGAATGATACCGTGGCAAAAACCGTAGAAAACGGGAAGCTTACTTTACGTTGGCAAGGTGATCAAGAGACGTGGAAGGCGTTACCGATCATCAATTACCGATATACTGAATTGACCCTCAATCAGCAGCCACTAACTGAAAAAGATGTCTCTTTGAGTGCCATTGGTGCCGTTTCTGTCCAACAGCAAGCAGGGGAGAATGTCTTAGTCGTTGATTACGACGCGCCTTGGTTTTTCGACGGAGCTTTATGGCTGACGATCATTTCTTGGCTCGCTTTACTCATCGGCTTTATCAGCTGGAAAACAAGACAGCTGTACCGTCGTCGTAAGGTCGTACAAGCTTTATTGAAAGAATCTGAATAAAATGAATCAGAAAAGAACTTCAGCGAGAGGGCTGAAGTTCTTTTTTTGCTGATCAACAACAGTGTACCTGTTGCTTTTCGTCAGAAACAATAATCGTTGCGAACGCAACGATTATTCCTTATAATAGATTAGACACTTTGAAGAACTAAGAAAGGCAGGAGTGCTCATGGAAGCCATTATCCGCTCAATCAATCATATTGCCCGTCTCGCCACCCTTTATCGGGAAAAAGAATTGAAAAAATTTGGTTTAGGTGGGATGCATCATACCTATATCTTAAACATTTGCCGCCAACCGGGGATCAGTCAAGAAGCCTTAGCCAAGAAGATTTTTGTGAATAAAAGCAATGTTGCCCGTCAACTAGCAATCCTAGAAGAACGAGGATTTGTCACTAGAACCAGCAGTCCCACCGACAAACGACAATTACTGGTTTATCCAACCGAAAAAGCACTCGCCGTCCAACCAGCGATCCAACAGCTGCTTCAAAGCTGGAATGAACAAGTCGTAGCAGGTTTTTCTGCTGCCCAACAGCAGCAGTTGATCGCCGATCTGGAAATCGTCAAAGAAAATTCCCAGCGGCTTTTAGCGAAAGATGAGGCGATGGAATGAATCTTTTGACTCAATATTTAAAACCCTATATCGGCCGCATCTCCCTTGGCGTCAGTATCAAATTCTTCGGCTCCCTGATGGACTTGCTATTGCCTTGGATTTTGGCGTATATCATCGATTCTGTGATTCCCACGAAGCAGGTATCTGCGATTTTTGCTTGGGGTGGGGCGATGGTGGTCTGCTCCATCATCGCAGTCGTCACCAATATCATCGCCAATCGGATGGCCTCCAGTGTTGCTCGCGATACCACCGGCAGTATACGCCATGATTTATTTGAAAAAGTTTCCTATCTGTCGATTCCGCAAGTCGAAGAAGTCGGGATCCC
>OKWA01000992.1_pt1 | contig 11283 bp, 10 predicted proteins | sample 1606861 | NCBI WGS metagenome assembly OKWA01 (sample SAMN03281007, study PRJEB24777) | human gut metagenome | isolation source: fecal sample PR166 from 1 month old female Malay infant, vaginally... | reverse complement strand
TGCCAACAACATGAGTCAGATTTCACAGCAAAGCGCGGCGCTGGCGGCGGCAAACGCCAACCGACCGTCAGCATTGCGGCAGGGTGTTAGTGGTGCTGCATCCGGTGCGCTTTTGGGTGGTGGTATAGCCAGTGCTCTCCAGCTATCAACTCCGTGGGGTGCTGGTATCGGTGCTGGTCTTGGTCTGCTTGGTTCGCTGTTTTAAGGGGTAATCAATGGCTACTTGGCAACAGGGTATTAATTCTGGTGGTTTTCTGGCTGGCATCGGTACGCAAAATGAGAATGCGCCAAAGGCAAGCGACATTAACGCAACGCTTGGTCTGATCCGCGAAAACAATGAACTGGCTCGATCAGGTGCAAATAACGTTGGTCTGACCGCGTTACGTGGTCTGGCTGGAGTTGCTGATATTTATAAGCAGGAACAGCAACAGAAAGCTATTAGTGCGTTCAATAAGGTTCACGCTGATGCATGGGCTTCTGGTGATCCATCGGGACTATTTAAGTTTGCCCAGGAAAATCCAGCGTTTGTTGCACAGGCACAACAGGCGTTTTCCGGTCTTAATGAGCAGCAACGCAACGATATGGGCGATTTAGCCATGAGGGCTAACGTCGCTCTTTCTCAGGGACCGGAAGCCTACAGTAAATTCATTACTGACAACAAGGACAGGTTAAATCGCGTGGGGGCGAATGCTGACTGGATGATTCAGACAGGTATCCAGAATCCAGAGCAGCTATCACACATGCTGACTACTATGTCTCTCGGTGCGCTTGGACCAGAAAAGGCGTTTGCTGTTCAGGACAAGATGGCTGGTCGTGAAATTGACCGAGGCAGACTGGCAGAGACAATCCGCAGCAATCAGGCTGGAGAAGCACTTCAGGCGAGAGGGCAAAACCTTTCCTATCAGTCAGCAATGACTGGGCACAATATCGCAGCACAACGCTTGGCTCTGGATCAGCAAGAGTTTGGGTTTAAGATGCAGCAAGCGCAGGAAAAGGCTCAGCAGTTGATTAGCGAAGCACCTAAGCTGTCAGTAAACATGGAAAAAGGCATCGAGACGGCTGTAAACAATGCCACAGCATCATCAAACTCAGCCAATTCCATGAGTGCGCTTGCTCAACAGTTCAGAGCAGAAAAACCAACGACAGGTTTGTTCGGTAACGCACAGAACATGTTCGCAAAACTTACCGGAAGCGATACGACATTGCGTGATTTGCGCATTCGCCAAAATGCCCTTGTTAACAGTCAGGTTCTTAAATTCCTACCTCCCGGCCCAGCAACGGATAAAGACGTTGAGATCGTTCGACAGGGTGCGCCAACTGACATGGATAACCCTGAGACGGTCGCAAGATGGCTTGATGCAATGGCAAACCTTGAGCGACGAAACGCGCAGTTTAATGAGTTTAAAGCCGAGTGGATGAGCGCGAATGGCAACCCTGGACAATCGCGTAATGGCGGTCAGATATTGGGGTTGGATGTTAAAAAAGGTGAATCATTGGGGAGTGCCGTTAAGCGGTATATGTCATTGAATACTGACGCAGCGCCAGCACAAGATTCGACACCTTCAGGAGAACCACGGAATCAGGTTGGATCATATACCTCAAAATCAGGCATTCAATTTACGGTGGAATGATGAAAGTTACTGCAAACGGTAAGACATTTACCTTTCCTGATGGTACGAGCACGGAAGATATTGGCACCGCCATTGATGAGTATTTTGCTGGTCAGGCTGTTCAGCAACAAACAGTTAATCAGGTCAATAATGAACCAGCACGTGAAGAACCATCATTGATGCAACAAGCTGGCGATTGGCTCACAGGTGGTCAAAGTGCAGGGCAAATTGCAGAGCAGGCTGGTCGTGGTCTGGTAAACATACCATTTGACGTATTGCAGGGTGGCGCAAGTCTGATTAATGCAATCAGCCAGGGGCTTGGTGGCCCCAAGGTTTTGGATGATGTTTATCGCCCTGTCGAGCGACCGACAGACCCTTACGCGCAAGCCGGTGAAACAATTGGTGGGTATCTCCTGCCAATTGGCACAGCGGCAAAAGCTGCTGGAGCGACAGCAAAGCTCGCTGGAGATATCGGTTCCGCAGGAAACATGATTGCAGGTTCTCTTGCTGATGCTGCAAATCAGGAGGGCGACTTTGCACAAAATGCTGCCATTAACGGTGGTATCAATATTGGTGCTCAGGGGATACTTTCTGGGGCTGGAAGGATCTTAACCTCTAAATCACCTCAAGTTCTTGGTGGCGGGGCAATAAATTCCGCTGCTGATGTTTCGAAAATGGCAAAGTCTGGTACAGGAAGAGAGATTATTGCCAGACAGTCAGCTAATGTGTCAGACGAAATAGCAAAAGCAGCAGATACTGCTGGAATAGATATCAACGCATTAACTCCTGGCATGAGATCAGGTAGTCGTGGTCTTGCTCAGGCGGAGGGGATTCTGGCGTCAAAGCCCGGAATTACACAGGATGCACACACCAAAGCATTCAGTGAAATAGAGTCGAAATTTAACTCAGCATTGGATGAGTTTGGGGCTGAAGCAGGAACTGCATCAGAAAAAAGTGCAGCCATAAAACAAAGGGTTTTGGCAAGTATTGATAAAATGAAAAATTCAGAAAAGGCCGCATGGGATAGCGTCCGCTCCACGATGCCTGACGCAAAGGCCAGAATGTCAAACCTGAACGCTACAATTCAGGGTGATATTTTGGCCGGCATGCCGCTAACTCCTGAGATGAAACAATTCGCATCTGCTTATGCTAAAACTAGTAAAAAAGGAATCACGTTTGATGCCATGAAGGCATGGCGAAGTAAACTTGCTGACGCAGAGCAGAAGTATATAAGGTCTGGTGAGGCAAATACGGCAAGGCGCATGGCTGAGCTTCGTGATGCAGCAACGGAAGATATGCGCATAATGGCTCAAAATGGCGGTTTTCTTGATGACTGGCAAAAAGCTAATGATCTGTCAAAAGCAAGATTTACAGCACAAGAACAGGCTGAAGCAGCGTTTGGTAGAGACCTTGCAACTGATCAGTTGGTAACTAATGGCTCTAAGGCGTTGCAGGGTTCAGCAAAAAGTGGAACAGGTCAGTTCCATAAAATAATAAGCGCCCTACCTGAGTCGGAACGCGCGCCAGCAATTGCATCAATATTACAAGATGCGGTATCGCAAGGGGTACGCGGAGGTAAGTCTGAAGAGGCTGGAATTAAGCATATCGCGACTATTCTTACCCCACAAAACGTGAAGGCAATTAGTCGATATTCTCCAGAACTTGGCAGGATTACAAGTTCATACGGAGAACTTGCACGAGCAGCAACAAAGCCACTTCGATATGTTGAACAGACAGGGCGATCTATGCCAGCCATTAGCACTCTTGAGAATGGCCTTCATCCAGTTTTAGAGAGCGCATTGTCTGGCGCTTTTAGAACTACTGGCACTATCGCAGGGTTCTCTGGAGGAGGCGTTATTGGAGCAATAGCGGGTGGCGCTGCAGGTGGGGCAATTGATGCAATGGCAAAAGGAGCGATAGCGAAATTATCCGCAACTAGAAGCGGTCGTTACGCTATTGAAAAGGCTGTTCAAGAGGCAACAAAGGCAGTTAAGGTTGGGGCAAGTGATGGCGCATTAGCGGCGGCGGAACGCAGATTTATGGCAAATAAGGCCGCCGTAAAAGCAATACGCGAGGCACTAGGAAACGAAGAGTTCCAGCGTTTAGCAAGAGCTGGAATTGTGGCATCGCTAAGCGGAATGGCACAGGAGTAATTAGTCATCCATGGATGGATTGAGCTTATCTCGTGTTGATGTGGCAATTTTCCCAACATTTTTCAACCAAGATTTTAAGAAGGATATGTCGTCCTTAATATCATGAATATCCTCATTCTTTATACGATCAACCTTATCCTCTAAGCTCTCTATAGAACGCTCAATGCTAGACAGAGAGATTTTTAAGTCCCCTTGCTCACGTTCCAGTGAGGATTTGAGAGCACAATATTCGTTTTCTAGAATTCCTATTTTTTTTGTTAGAGAGTGCATTCGATACTCATACACCAAACCAGAAACGACTAATGCAGCCAACAGAAACCATTCAAGCACACCAACCTCCTTAGTTTTGCTCAGGATACCAGATGATAATGTGTAGTTGGAGTAGCGCGGTTGTAATGCAAGCATTTTGTTTTGGTTTTATGCTTGCTTGTATGTGTGTACAGTGCATATAATGCAAGCATACATCACAATAAAGGTGCTTGCATTATGACTGAAAAGAAAAGTGGCGAAGGGAAAGCTAAGGGCGGTATCGCTCGCGCAAAGTCGCTGACTAAAGAGCAGCGTTCTGAAATAGCAAAGAAAGCAGCGGCTGCAAGATGGAAGGATAAACCATTAATTGCTACGCATAAGGGATCGTTCCAGCATGAATTCGGGATTGATGTTGAGTGCTATGTGTTAAATGATGATAACAAAACTGCCGTTATTAGCCAGAGAGGCATGGGAGAAGCGATTGGTCTTGGCGAAGGTGGCAGCAGGTTGCCAAAGTTTATTCAGGGGAAAACTATTTCTCAGTATATCGGGCATGAATTAAGGGCAAAACTTGAAAATCCTCTTATTTTTCAATACAAACAGGCGGGCACGAACACTCCAGCTAATCCTGTAATACATGGCTACGATGTAACAATATTAATTGATTTATGTCGAGCAATCTCTAATGCTAAAGCTGAAGGTAAGTTGCTTTCCAGTCAGGAAGGGATTGCTAAGCAAGCCAGAATCATTATTGATGCATCAGCCAAGGCGGGCATTCAGGGGCTTGTTTATGCTTTGGCAGGGTATGACAGAACAAAAGAAGAGGTAATTCAAGCATATAAGCGATATGTTGCTGAAGAGGCTCGTGAGTATGAAAGAGAGTTCACCCCTGAACTTTATGAGCATTGGTATCGTCTGTATGGTATAGACAAACCAGTTAGAGGGCGACCATGGGCGTTTAAATATCTTACGATAGATCACATTTATTACCCATTAGCCAGAAGTGAAGGAAAGGTATTTAATTTAGCAAAAACGTCAAAAGAAGAAAAAGGCAGCAAAAACGATAAAATACACCAGTTTTTATCAGAGGTTGGAGTTAAGGCTCTTAGAACCCAAATAGGTAAGGTTACTGGTATTGCAATGGTTTCTGATACTCGAGAAGAGTATGAGAAATACATAGATGAAAAGGTTATTGGACAAAGAACCATAGACTTAAAAGATAAAGAATAAGAAAATCCCACCGTCAGGTGGGTTTTTTATAAGGAGTAATCATGATTTACCCATCAAACAACCCACCAGTTTGCCTGATTGGATGCCAGCCTTGCAGTTTTTATGGAATTAATTATGCCATGCTCAAGAGCCTTGTTAGCATCCAAAATGGTCGAGTCTGCTATCAGGGATGCCCACCTAATATGGGTTCCGATGTCGATATTGAACGTCTCAACGAAGCGATCAAGATCGTTATCGAGGCATTTCCCGTACTCTCTCAATCTGGCATGGTCGGCGGCTGGGGAGGCAAAGCACCATAATAGAGGATGTAACAGGAATCTTGATAATGGGTTTGCGAAACGTTCTGAGCCAGCCAGGAAAACGATATTAGCTATGGATTCAACATTGCTTATGTTGTGAGTTCTAACGGTAACAGGGAGTGACTTAAGAAAGTTATACGCAGTAAAGCCAGCGGCAGTTTCCCCTCCCTGACTTGATATATGGATATTTAATTCAGTTGCGCCTTGAGATAATGCGGTGAGACAGTGGTTCTGAAGTTGCCCAACAGTGGCAGTGTTAACGGGGCATAAGAAATGAATTGTGTGCAGCATTATTTTTCATCCTTACCATACATGGTCTTTAGCGTCTCAAGCAGCGCCTCTTTGAATTTGTCAGCTTCTTGCTGAGCAAATGACTCAACTGACTTTGGCGACCTATCTTCATCAATCGCGGCTTGCAAAATCATGACGATCTCGGAGTTAACAGAGCGACCATTTTTTGATGCTCTGACAGCAAGAGCCTCGCGTAAAGATTCAGGGATTCTTACCGTAGTTGGAGAAATTGACACACCCTTTGCCATATCACACCTTTGGTATTCAATTTGATAGCAAAGTGTATGCAAAAAAATTTTGACTAGATATACTCACTTTGATATCTTTTGTATTCGAAAAGAGTTGTTTGTGTGGAGGGTAACATGGAGAAAGAAATAAGTAAGATTTTGGTAAGGATGCCGCAGTCGTTAAAGGATGCTATAGGTAGCAGGGCAAAGGAAGAGTGCAGGTCGTTTAACTCAGAGGTTATCAAGCGCCTGATAGACAGCTTGAAGAGAGAGGGGGTAATGGTATGAGTAAAGAATGTTGTTTCTGCGGCATTAGCGAATCAGACGCTGATCAAACATACATTTACTCTAAAGAAACAGGTCGGATGCTGTGTAGTGACTGCGTGTTGGACATCATAAGATACAAGCATCTTGGATGTTCTGCCAGCATTAGCAATATAGGTGAAGTATATGAAGGGAAAGATATAACTGATAGATCAGAAAGTTGAAGCCCCAACTGCGGGAACAGTCAGGGCTTCGGTTGTCAGTAAATCCGTGGAGAAAAACCAACATGAATAGTATAGCAATTTTAGAAGCAGTGAACACCTCTTACGTACCATTCAACGGTCAGCAAATTATCACCGCCATGGCTGCCGGAGTTGCATATGTTGCGATGAAGCCAATCGTTGAAAACCTCGGAATGAGCTGGGGTACTCAGCAACAAAAACTTATGAAACAACTAGATAAGTTCAACTGTATTCATATGAATATGGTTGCTGCTGATGGAAAGCTTCGTAAGCTACTCTGCCTTCCTTTGAAGAAGTTAAATGGATGGCTGTTCAGCATCAACCCCGAGAAAGTTCGTGCTGACATCCGCGATAAACTGATTCAGTACCAGGAAGAATGCTTTACTGTGCTGCATGACTACTGGACAAAGGGAAAGGCAGAAAATGCACGTAAGAAAACATCTGTTGATGACAGGACTCCGCTTCGTGATGCTGTAAATATGCTGGTCAGCAAAAAGCATCTAATGTACCCAGAAGCTTATGCAATGATTCATCAGCGTTTCAATGTGGAAAGTATTGAAGAGCTTGATGCATCTCAGATACCGCAAGCCGTAGAGTACATCCACAGGGTAGTGCTTGAAGGTGAGTTCATTGGCAAACAAGAGAGGAAAGTCAACGAGCTTTCTGCAAAAGAAGCAAACAGCCTTGTATGGTTATGGGATTATGCCAACCGCTCACAGGCATTATTCCGCGAACTGTATCCGGCGCTGAAACAAATTCAATCGAACTATTCCGGCAGATGTCATGACTGCGGTTATGAGTTCTCCCGTATTATCGATATAGCGAGAGATGTTTTAATCAACCATACACGAGATGTTGATATTAATGAGCCAGACGGACCAACGAATCTTTCCGCATGGATGAGACTTAAGAATAAAGAATTACCTCCTTCAGTACATAACTACTGACAGATAACCAACGCAACGACCCAGCTTCGGCTGGGTTTTTTTATGCCCAAAATTCACCGTAGCCATGCTGCGGCGATTCCTTGTGTCTGGAGCAAATTAAATGAGAGACATTACAGCCAATGTGATCGTATCGATGCCTTCGCAACTCTTCACTATGGCGCGTTCTTTTAAAGCCGTAGCCAATGGCAAAATTTATATCGGTAAAATTGACACTGACCCTGTAAATCCTGAAAACCAGATTCAGGTTTATGTGGAAAACGAAGACGGCTCTCACGTTCCTGTTTCGCAACCAATCATCATTAACGCTGCTGGATATCCTGTATATAACGGACAGATTGCCAAATTCGTAACTGTGCAAGGCCATTCTATGGCTGTTTATGATGCGTATGGTGCGCAGCAGTTCTATTTTCCGAATGTGCTGAAGTATGATCCTGATCAGTTACGGCGGCAATTAGAAGACCCAGATGGAGCGAATAAATACCCAAAACTTCAGATAGCAAGATGGAGAGACAGTTATGATGTAAGAGGTTGGGGGGCTATTGGTGATGGTGTTCATGATGATACATCAGCTCTATCAGAATTACTTTCTGTTGCAACAGGTGGTGAAAAGATAGATGGGCGAGGGCTTACTTTTAAAGTATCAACTCTTCCAGATGTCAGTCGATTTAAAAATGCTCGTTTTTTATTTGAGAGAATACCGGGTCAGCCTCTTTTTTATGCTTCTGAAGATTTTATCCAGGGAGAGTTATTTAAAATTACAGATACACCGTGGTACAACGCCTGGACGCAGGATAAAACGTTTGTATATGACAATGTCATCTATGCGCCTTTTATGGCTGGAGACCGCCATGGTGTAAATAACCTCCATGTTGCATGGGTTCGCTCAGGAGATGACGGGAAGACCTGGACAACGCCGGAATGGCTTACAGATTTACATGAAAACTATCCCACAGTTAACTATCACTGCATGAGTATGGGGGTTGTCAGAAATCGCCTTTTTGCTGTAATTGAGACGCGGACCGTGAGAGGAAATAAACTGCAGGTTGCAGAGTTGTGGGATCGCCCAATGAGTCGCAGCCTTCGCGTTTATGGTGGTATAACGAAAGCAGCAAATCAGCAAGTCGCTTATATTCGCATTACTGATCACGGATTATTTGCTGGTGATTTTGTCAACTTCTCAAACTCTGGTGTTACAGGTGTTACCGGGAATATGACGGTGACTACTGTTATTGATAAAAATACCTTTACAGTTACGACGCAAAATACCCAGGATGTGGATCAGAATAACGAGGGTAGATACTGGAGTTTTGGCACATCATTTCACTCGTCACCATGGAGAAAAACCAGTCTTGGAACTATTCCTTCTTTTGTTGACGGAAGCACTCCTGTTACTGAGATTCACAGTTTTGCGACGATTAGCGATAACAGTTTTGCTGTTGGCTACCATAATGGTGATATTGGTCCACGCGAGCTTGGGATACTCTATTTCTCTGATGCTTTCGGTTCTCCTGGTAGCTTTGTTCGCAGACGCATACCTGTAGAATATGAGGCGAATGCATCTGAGCCATGTGTAAAATATTATGATGGCATTCTGTATCTGACGACCAGGGGGACATTAAGTACTCAACCCGGTAGTTCATTGCACAGAAGCTCTGATTTAGGTACATCATGGAATTCTCTTCGCTTCCCAAATAATGTTCATCACTCAAACCTTCCTTTTGCCAAAGTTGGCGATGAGCTGATTATTTTTGGCAGTGAGCGCGCATTTGGTGAGTGGGAAGGAGGAGAACCTGATAACCGTTATGCAGGAAATTATCCAAGAACATTTATGACCAGAGTTAACGTCAATGAGTGGAGTCTGGATAATGTAGAGTGGGTTAATGTTACTGATCAGATTTATCAGGGCGGAATAGTTAACTCTGCGGTTGGTGTTGGTTCAGTTTGTATCAAAGACAACTGGCTGTACTACATTTTCGGTGGGGAAGACTTTCTAAACCCATGGAGCATAGGGGATAACAACAGAAAATATCCTTATGTTCACGATGGTCACCCGGCTGATTTGTATTGTTTCAGGGTGAAAATTAAACAGGAAGAATTTGTTTCAAGGGATTTTGTCTACGGAGCCACTCCTAACAGAACGCTTCCTACTTTTATGTCGACGTCAGGCGTGAGGACGGTTCCTGTACCCGTTGATTTCACAGATGATGTTGCCGTCCAGTCACTGACTGTCCATGCAGGTACATCAGGACAAGTTCGCGCGGAAGTCAAACTTGAGGGTAATTACGCCATTATTGCGAAGAAAGTACCGTCTGATGATGTTACCGCTCAGAGATTAATCGTTAGCGGCGGTGAAACAACGTCTTCAGCAGATGGTGCAATGATAACGTTGCATGGTTCCAGAAGCAGTACTCCACGTCGCGCGGTATATAACGCACTCGAACATCTTTTTGAGAACGGAGATGTTAAACCTTATCTTGATAATGTAAATGCTCTTGGTGGTCCGGGAAACAGGTTCTCGACAGTTTATCTTGGCTCCAATCCTGTGGTTACCAGTGACGGAACATTAAAGACAGAGCCGGTCTCTCCTGACGAAGCATTGCTGGATGCCTGGGGTGACGTCAGGTATATCGCTTATAAATGGCTGAACGCTGTCGCTATAAAGGGGGAAGAAGGGGCGAGGATACATCATGGTGTAATCGCGCAGCAACTTCGTGATGTTCTTATTTCTCACGGACTCATGGAAGAAGAAAGCACAACATGCCGCTATGCCTTTCTTTGCTATGACGATTATCCCGCAGTATATGATGACGTCATTACTGGCCAAAGGGAAATGCCGCTGACTGATAATGACGGGAGCATCATTGTTGATGAGGATGATAATCCAGTGATGGTAATAGAAGACATCATTGAGCGCGTTGAAATAACGCCAGCAGGATCTAGATGGGGGGTCAGACCTGATCTCTTATTCTATATCGAGGCGGCATGGCAGCGCAGAGAAATGGATAAGATAAAAGCTAGGTTAGACTTAATAGAAGGGAAGCACTAAATGTTTCGTTGGCGTCAAAAATATGAACTGCTCACATAAAGAAGTAAGTACATTGGCAAAAAACATTGACGTCAACGAAATTAAATATAAAACATCATGCAGACATATTACCAATATTAATATAAGGTAATAAAAATATAATTTACAAAAAAAGCCCGTTGGAAGCGACGGGCATTAACCGCGGTAATGGATAAATTATTAATGTTTTTAGATTGTGAACGATATCATATTGTGCGGAAGTAGTGAAGTAACCATGTAAAATGATTGTTTCATAGCCTATGAGACACACAAGGCTTTGTGCTCTTCGATAGTTGTTAAGGCGGATCACTCTACCTTCTCATCAATCCAGTCCGCCCCCACTGCATCATTTCTCTGCGCTTATCGAGATACTGAGCATGGTTGTAAATTCAACTAACCCAGTCCGTTGACAAAAAATTAGCGCAAGAGGACAAAAAATCACCTTGCGCTAATGCTCTGCCTCAGGTCACTAATACTATCTAAGTAGTTGATTCATAGTGACTGGATATGTTGTGTTTTGTCGCGTTTTGCAGTCTATTATTTAATCATTAAGTAATCTAATACTATGATTTTTAAATTATTTATGTGGTTTTGTCATCCTTAAGGTGAAAAAGGTTGAGTCGCAAAGCGGAATGCATCTAGCATAAAGCCTTATTATTGATGAGGCTATCATGCGCGTACTGCTATTTTTACTTCTTTCCCTTTTC
>OKWA01000990.1_pt1 | contig 11298 bp, 13 predicted proteins | sample 1606861 | NCBI WGS metagenome assembly OKWA01 (sample SAMN03281007, study PRJEB24777) | human gut metagenome | isolation source: fecal sample PR166 from 1 month old female Malay infant, vaginally... | reverse complement strand
GGAGGGAAATAGTGTTCTTTTCGGGATTATTTCAACGAAAAAGTGACGCACCGGTGACCACGCCAGCAGAGCTGGCGGATGCCATCGGGTTGTCCTACGACACCTATACCGGAAAGCAGATCAGCAGCCAGCGGGCCATGCGACTGACGGCGGTTTTTTCCTGCGTCAGGGTGCTGGCAGAGTCGGTCGGGATGTTGCCCTGCAATCTGTATCACCTGAACGGCAACCTGAAACAGAGAGCCACCGGCGAACGTCTGCATAAGCTGATCTCCACGCATCCCAATGGCTATATGACGCCGCAGGAGTTCTGGGAGCTGGTGGTCACCTGTCTGTGCCTGCGGGGCAACTTTTACGCCTACAAAGTGAAAGCATTTGGCGAAGTGGCTGAACTGCTGCCCGTCGATCCCGGTTGTGTGGTACCGAAGCTTAACAGTCGCTGGGAGCCGGTCTATCAGGTCACATTCCCGGACGGCTCCACGGATGTACTGAGCCAGGAAGATATCTGGCATGTGCGCACGCTGACGCTGGACGGTCTGGTGGGACTGAATCCCATCGCCTATGCCCGCGAGGCAATATCGCTGGCAGCTGCGACCGAAGAGCACGGGGCCAGACTGTTCAGCAATGGTGCGGTGACGTCCGGTGTGTTGCGTACAGAGCAGACGCTGTCGGATCAGGCTTATGAGCGCCTGAAGAAAGATTTTGAGGAGCGTCACACCGGGCTTGGCAATGCTCACCGCCCGATGATCCTTGAGATGGGGCTGGACTGGAAGTCAATGGCGCTGAACGCCGAGGACAGCCAGTTCCTGGAAACCCGCAAGTTTCAGCTTGAAGAAATCTGTCGTCTGTTCCGGGTGCCATTGCACATGGTGCAGAACACCGATCGCGCCACCTTCAACAATATCGAAGAGCTGGGGCTGGGATTTATCAACTATTCACTGGTGCCGTATCTGACCCGCATTGAGCAGCGGATCAACACCGGACTGGTACGAAAAAGTAAGCAGGGCGTTTATTACGCCAAATTTAACGCCGGGGCGTTACTGCGCGGGGATATGAAGTCCCGTTTTGAAGCCTACGCCACCGGGATCAACTGGGGAATTTACTCTCCTAATGACTGCCGCGACCTGGAAGATATGAATCCGCGTCCCGGTGGTGATGTCTATCTCACACCTATGAACATGACCACGAAACCCTCCGATGGCAGTAAAGCCGGTAAGCAGAAGGATAACGCCAATGCAGACGAAACAACGTCTTGATGTACCGCTGAGTCTGAAATCTGTCAGTGACTCCGGTGAGTTTGAAGGGTATGGCTCCGTCTTTGGTGTAAAGGACAGCCACGATGATGTGGTGATGTCCGGGGCATTTGCTGCTTCCCTGCGGGCGTGGAGTGACAGAAAAGCGTTACCTGCGCTGCTCTGGCAGCACCGCATGGATGAACCCATCGGTGTTTACACCGAAATGAAGGAAGACGATGTCGGGCTTTACGTCAGGGGACGGTTGCTTATTGATGATGATCCCCTCGCAAAACGCGCACATGCACACATGAAGGCCGGTTCGTTAACCGGCCTTTCTATTGGGTACGTCCTGAAAGACTGGGAATACGACCGGAGCAAAGAAGCCTTTCTGCTGAAAGAAATCGACCTCTGGGAAGTCAGCCTGGTGACGTTCCCGTCTAACGACGAGGCGCGGATCAGCGACGTCAAGAACGCACTGGCCCGCGGGGAAATCCCCGAACAGAAAAAAATCGAAAGAGTCCTGCGTGATGTCGGACTCTCCCGTACCCAGGCCAAAGCATTCATGGCCGGGGGCTATGGCGCACTGTCCCTGCGCGACGCTGAGGATGTGGGCTCTGCACTGAATGCACTGAAAAATCTGAACTTCTAATCAGGAGAAATACGATGGCGGTTGATATTAAAGATGTCGAACAGGTCGCGCAGGAGCTGCAGCAGAAGTTTGACGACTTCAAAGCAAAGAACGACAAGCGCGTGGATGCGATTGAGCAGGAAAAAGGCAAGCTTGCCGGGCAGGTGGAAACCCTGAACGGAAAACTCAGCGAGCTGGAAAACCTCAAAAGCGATCTTGAAAAAGAGCTGCTTGAGCTGAAACGTCCGGCAGGTGGTGCGCAAAATAAACTGACCACCGAGCATAAAGAAGCGTTTGTGGGCTTCCTGCGTAAAGGCCGTGAAGATGGTCTGCGCGATCTGGAGCGCAAGGCATTACAGGTGGGCACCGATGAAGACGGCGGCTATGCCGTGCCGGAAGCGCTGGATCGCAACATTCTGACCTTGCTGAAAGATGAAGTGGTGATGCGTCAGGAAGCCACGGTGATCACCATTGGTGGTTCCGACTACAAAAAACTGGTGAATCTGGGCGGCACGGCTTCCGGATGGGTTGGCGAGACTGACGCGCGCTCCCAGACTGCCACCTCAAAACTGGGCCTGATTGAACCTTTCATGGGGGAAATCTACGGTAACCCGCAGGCCACCCAGAAAATGCTGGATGATGCCTTTTTCAACGTGGAAGCATGGATCAACAGCGAGCTGGCAACCGAATTTGCCGAACAGGAAGAAATTGCCTTTACCACCGGCGATGGTACCAAGAAGCCGAAAGGGTTCCTGGCGTATGAATCCACGGATGAAACCGATAAGGTTCGGGCGTTCGGCAAACTTCAGCATATTGTATCCGGCGACGCGACTGCGGTGACCGCAGACGCCATTATCAAACTGATTTACACGCTGCGTAAGGCACACCGCACCGGCGCGAAGTTCATGATGAACAACAACAGCCTGTTTGCCATCCGTCTGCTGAAAGACACCGAGGGTAACTATCTGTGGCGTCCGGGGCTGGAACTGGGGCAGCCGTCCTCTCTGGCGGGTTACGGTATCGCTGAAAACGAACAGATGCCGGATATCGCCGCTGATGCGAAAGCCATTGCATTTGGTAACTTCAAACGGGGTTACACCATCGTTGACCGTATCGGCACCCGCATTCTGCGTGACCCGTACACCAATAAACCGTTTGTCGGTTTTTATACCACCAAGCGCACCGGCGGGATGCTGGTCGATTCGCAGGCCATCAAACTGCTGAAGATTGCAGCGGCGTAATCACTCAGGGGCGCGGAACCGCGCCCCCTGTTCTGACGGGTGAAGAATCATGATCCTGAAACAAGATCTGAAATGGTCACCGGACGGTATGCGTGTTGAGGTCATTCGGGCCGGTGAGTATGACGACGGGGCGCTTCCTGCCCGGGTGCAGGAGATTGCACTTCAGGCCGGGTTAGCAGAGCGCGGAACCAGTGCAAAAAGCAGTAAAGCGGCAAAAGAGAAAAAAGCCACGACCAGTAAAGAGGGCTGAGTATGCTTCTGACAATGGAAGAGATTAAAGCCCAACTCCGGCTGGATGAGGATTTCGATGCTGATGACCGCCATCTGCAACTGCTGGCCTGTGCGGCGCAAAAGCGGACGGAAACGTATCTGAACCGGAAGCTCTATGCACCGGATGAAACCATTCCGGAGAGCGATCCGGACGGGCTGCACCTGCCGGATGATATTCGTCTGGGGATGCTGATGCTTATCAGCCATTTTTACGAAAACCGCTCGTCGGTTACGGAAGTGGAGAAACTCGACATGCCGCAGAGTTTTGGCTGGCTTGTCGGCCCGTACAGGTACTTTCCGCAATGAAAATTCGTCAGGCGCAGACCAGCGCAACCTACATTCTGCCGGACCCCGGTGAACTGAATAAACGCGTCCTGATCCGCCTGCGGGTGGATATGCCCGCGGATAACTTTGGCGTGGAGCCTCAATACCCGGTTACGTTCCGGACATGGGCGAAGGTTATCCAGACCAGTGCCACCACCTGGCAGGAAACCGCGCAGACCGGGGACGCCATCACCCATTACATCACCATTCGTTACCGCCGGGGGATCACCGCTGATTATGAGGTGGTCTGCGGTGACAGTGTGTACCGGGTGAAACGTCAGCGCGATCTGAACGGGGCGCGGCGCTTTCTGCTGCTGGAGTGTACGGAGCTGGGCGAATGTAGGCAGAGTCACGGAGGCAGCAATGGCGACTCCCTTTTTTCACGTTGATGTTCAGCAGCCCGCCGAGATGCGCTTTAACCGCGCCCGTGTCCGGCGGGCGTTTGTCACGATTGGGCAGCGTCATATGCGTGATGCCCGTCGGCTGGTGATGCGCCGTGCGCGGTCGGCACCGGGTGAAAACCCCGGTTATCAGACCGGACGCCTGGCTCGTTCGATTGGTTACATGGTGCCGAGAGCCAGTAAAAAGCGAGCCGGTTTTATGACACGCATTGCCCCTAACCAGCACAACGGGAAGGGGAACCGGATGATCTCTGGTGACTTCTATCCGGCGTTTCTGTTTTTTGGTGTCCGGGGAGGAGCAAAACGTCGTCGTAGTCATCATCATGGTGCATCCGGTGGCAGCGGCTGGCGACTGGCTCCACGTAATAATTTCATGGTGGAAACTCTTGAAAAGAACCGCAGCTGGACACGCTATTTTCTGGCGCGGGAATTGCGTAAATCACTGAAGCCGGAGCGACGACACAGATGAAACTGACTCCTGTTATTGCTGCGCTGCGTGCCCACTGTCCGTATTTTGAAAACCGGGTGGCAGGCGCGGCCCAGTTCAAAAATCTGCCGGAGGTCGGAAAGCTGAAGCTCCCGGCGGCATATGTGGTACCGGGTGATGACTCTCCGGGAGAAAACAAAAGCCAGACCGACTACTGGCAGGAGCTGAAAGAGGGCTTCTCCGTGGTTGTCATACTGAGTAACGGGCGTGATGAGCGCGGTCAGTTTGCCTCGTATGATGTGGTGGACGATGTCCGGCAGATGCTCTTTAAGGCTCTGCTGGGCTGGAACCCGGAAGCGTGTGGTAACCCGATTACCTATGACGGCGGCACGCTGCTGGATCTGAATCGTCATGAGCTGATTTATCAGTTCGATTTTTCGGTCATCAGCGAGCTGACCGAAGACGATACCCGCCAGCAGGATGACCTGAACAGTCTGGATGAACTGCGAACGCTGGCGATTGATGTTGATTATCTCGATCCTGGTAACGGGCCTGACGGCGATATCGAACATCACACCGAAATCCCCCTTCCTTCCTGAGGATCATCATGTTTGTGAAACCTGTTAAAGGGCGGTCAGTGCCTGACCCTGCCCACGGCGACCTTTTGCCCGCCGAAGGGCGAAATGTTGATGAGAACAACTACTGGCTGCGCCGTGAAGCAGCGGGTGATATCCGGCGCGTGAATAAAAAGGTGAACACCGATGACGATAAGCTTTAACACCATTCCGTCGAATACGCTGGTTCCGCTGTTTTATGCGGAAATGGATAACCAGGCGGCGAATACTGCACAGGACAGCGGAGCATCGCTGCTGATTGGTCATGCCAATAACGGTGCAGAGATTGTTGCCAACAGTCTGGTACTGATGCCGTCGGCAGACTATGCACGCCAGATTTGTGGTGCGGGAAGTCAGCTGGCGCGTATGGTCGAGGCTTATCGCCAGACCGACCCGTTTGGCGAGCTGTATGTGATTGCCGTTCCGGAAGCCACAGGCGCGGCGGCAACGGTTACGCTGACGGTGACCGGGGAAGCAACCGAAAGCGGCACGGTGAATGTCTATGTGGGACGTACCCACGTGCAGGCTCCGGTGACCAACGGCGATAACGTCACGACGATTGCCAGCAGTATCAAAGATGCCATCAATGCCGTTCCGGCCCTGCCGTTTACGGCTTCATCTTCGGCAGGCGTGGTCACACTGACCGCGCGTCATAAGGGGCTTTGCGGGAATGAAATTCCTGTCAGCCTCAATTACTACGGCTTTGGTGGGGGCGAAGTGCTGCCAGCGGGCGTACAGATTGCCGTGGCGACGGGGACCGCCGGAACGGGCTCTCCTGTTCTCACCGGCGCGGTGGCTGCAATGGCGGATGAGCCGTTTGATTATATCGGCCTACCGTTCAACGACACGGCCTCCGTTAACACGCTGGTGACCGAGATGAACGATACCAGCGGTCGCTGGAGCTATGCGCGTCAGCTGTATGGTCATGTGTATACGGCAAAGATCGGCTCGCTGTCAGAACTGGTGACCGCAGGTGACCAGTTTAACCAGCAGCACATTACCCTGGCGGGGTACGAAAAAGAGACCCAGACGCCTGCCGACGAGCTGGCGGCAAGCCGTACCGCCCGCGCAGCGGTGTTTATTCGCAACGATCCGGCACGTCCCACGCAGACCGGTGAGCTGGTGGGTATGCTGCCTGCGCCGAAGGGGAAACGGTTCACGATGACCGAGCAACAGACCCTGCTGTCTCATGGCGTGGCAACGGCGTATGTCGAAAGCGGGGTACTGCGCATTCAGCGTGATGTCACCACGTACAGGAAAAACGCTTACGGGGTTGCGGATAACAGCTACCTTGACAGTGAGACACTGCATACCAGCGCGTATGTACTGCGCAAACTGAAATCCGTCATTACCAGTAAGTACGGGCGTCACAAGCTTGCCAGTGACGGTACCCGCTTTGGTCCCGGTCAGGCGATTGTCACCCCGGCGGTGATCAAAGGGGAACTGCTGGCAACCTACCGTCAGCTTGAGCGTGCGGGGATCGTGGAAAACTACGAACTGTTTAAGCAGTACCTGGTTGTGGAGCGTGATGCCAGCGATCCGAACCGCCTGAACACGCTGTTCCCGCCTGACTATGTTAACCAGTTGCGTGTCTTTGCCGTGGTTAACCAGTTCCGTCTTCAGTATTCAGAGGAGTCCGCATAATGGCCCGTATCGGGGGAACCTGTTATTTCAAAATTGACGGTCAGCAGCTATCGCTGACCGGCGGCATTGAGGTGCCCATGAACAGGACGGTCAATGATGACATCATCGGCCTGGACGGTTCAGTGGACCGCAAGGAAACTCACCGTGCGCCCTATGTTAAAGGGACCTTCAAGGTGCCGAAGAATTTTCCGGTGAGTAAAATCACCTCGTCTGATGAGATGACCATCACTGCCGAGCTGGCGAACGGTCAGGTCTATGTACTGTCGTCTGCCTGGCTGCACGGCGAAGCGAACCATAATGCCGAAGAAGGCACGGTCGATCTTGAGTTCCACGGTGAAGAAGGGGATTACCAGTAATGAAAGAGCTTGAGTTAAAGAAACCGATTACCGCTCATGGCGAGACACTCTCCGTACTGGAGTTTGATGAGCCCACCGGGAAAGATGTCCGCGAGCTGGGGTATCCCTACCAGATGAATCAGGATGAGTCCGTCAGACTTCTGGCGCATGTGGTATCGAAATACATTGTGCGGCTGGCGAAAGTGCCGCAAAACTCTGTCGACCAGATGTCTCCGGCAGACCTGAATGCAGCGGCGTGGCTTGTGGCTGGTTTTTTCCTCCAGGCCTGACGGCTGAATACCTCACTGATCGCTTCTTTGACTGCGCCAGCTACTGGCGCATTAATCCCTTCGAATTGCTGAATATGCCGATCAGTGAAATTCCCTTGCTGGTCAGTCAGGCAAACAGGATAGAGCAGGAGAAACGCACACATGGCTGAATTTGAGCTTAAGGCGTTGATCACCGGTGTCGACAGGCTTTCTCCCGCGCTGTCGAAAATGCAAAAGAAAATCCGGGGATTTAAACGCCAGGCGGAAGAAGCGTCACAGGGTGGGCTGGCGCTTGGTGGCGGACTGGCAGCGGGTCTGACGCTTTCCCTGAAATCTTATGCCGATCAGGAAAACGCCGCCACCGGGCTGAAAGTTGCCATGATGGATGCGAACGGTGAGGTTGGAAAGAGCTTTCAGGACATCAATAAACTGGCTATTGGCCTGGGTAACCAGCTACCCGGTACAACGGCTGATTTCCAGAACATGATGCAGATGCTGGTGCGTCAGGGGATCCCGGCAGAAAACATTCTTGGCGGTGTGGGTAAAGCGACAGCTTATCTTGCGGTACAACTGAAAAAAACACCGGAAGCGGCTGCTGAGTTTGCTGCAAAGATGCAGGATGCTACCGGAACGGCGTCAGAAGACATGATGGGGCTGTTTGACACTATCCAGAAGGCGTTTTATCTGGGCGTTGACGATACCAACATGTTGTCCTTCTTCACTAAAACCAGTTCTGTTCTGAAGATGGTGAACAAGGACGGTCTTCAGGCTGCACAGAGCCTTGCCCCCATCAGCGTCATGATGGATCAGATGGGGATGAACGGGGAGTCGGCAGGTAATGCCCTGCGAAAAGTTATCCAGTCCGGATTAAGCGTTAAGAAAATCAGGGACGTCAATAAAGTTATGGCCCGCCAGAAACTCGGGGTACAGCTCGATTTTACTGACGGCAAAGGGAGTTTTGGCGGTCTTGATAACATGTTTAAACAACTGGCAAAGCTGCGAAAACTGACCGACGTTAAGCGAACAGGTGTACTTAAGGCAATATTTGGTGATGATGCCGAAACTCTTCAGGTGGTAAATGCTCTGATCGATAAAGGAAAGGATGGTTACGATCAGATCCAGCAGAAGATGAATAAACAGGCCAGTCTGAATAAACGTGTTCAGGCCCAGCTTGGTACGCTGTCCAACCTGTGGGAGGCAATGACGGGGACCGCAACTAACGGCCTTGCGGCTATTGGCGGCGCATTTTCTGGTGACGCCAAAAATATCACGCAATGGCTGGGGGAGTTAGGGGAAAAATTCACGAAGTTTGCGGATGAAAATCCCCGGGTTATTCGCGGCGTCGTCGGGCTTGCTGCCGGTCTTGCGATTCTGAAACTGGGATTGATGGGCGTGGGCAGTGCCATCAGTATCGTCAGCAGGATCATGTCGATGACGCCGATTGGCATGATTGCGACGGCGATTGCCCTGGCTGCGGGATTAATTATCACTAACTGGGATGTTGTCGGACCTTATTTTAAGAAACTCTGGGAAACCATTAGTCCTTATTTTGAGGCTGGCTGGGAACTTCTGAAGAAGGTTTTTGCCTGGTCGCCGCTGGGGATGGTGATCAATAACTGGGGACCGGTTGTTAAGTGGTTTCAGGATATGTGGGATAAGCTGAAGCCGATTATTGAATGGTTTACCGACAGTTCCGGTGACACGGTTGATGCCATTAACTCGGCGCAGTGGGGCGCGGGTGCTTATGATGCTTATGGGACGGGAATACCGGCACGGGGATACACACCTTATCCGGCGGTAGATCCGGCTCAGTCAAACAACGCCTCCGATGCCACAGGCCCGAATCCCTTCATGATTAACAAAGCTTCTGCGCCAAAAGTTGATGGTGAGATCAAGGTCTCTTTTGTGAATTCGCCTCCGGGTATGCGGGTTATGGAAACGCGATCCAGCGGTTTTGATGTCAGCCATGATGTTGGCTATACGCGCTTTGGCAGGTAATGAAAAATTAATCTGTTAATGAGTCCCACTCCGGTGGGATTTTTTATGTACGGAGTTTATATGACGTGGAAAGACAGACTTCAGGACGCGTCATTTCGCGGTGTGCCGTTTAAGGTTGAAGAAGAAAGTGCGGGAACCGGTCGCCGTGTGGAAACGCACGAATACCCGAACCGCGACAAACCCTATACCGAAGACCTGGGGAAAATCACTTTCCGCCCGTCCATCACAGCTTATGTGGTGGGAGATGACTGCTTTGACCAGCGCGATCGCCTGATTGACGCGCTGAATAAACCCGGTCCTGGCACGCTTGTCCATCCGACTTACGGTGAGCTGAAAGTCTGTGTTGACGGGGAAGTTCGGGTCAGCACATCGAAGAGTGAAGGGCGTATTGTCCGCTTTGACCTGAAGTTTGTCGAAGCGGGAGAACTCTCTTACCCCACTTCAGGTGCGGCGACGGCGCAGACGCTGATGTCATCCTGTTCTGCACTGGATGACTGCATCAGTGATAGCTTCAGTGGTTTCAGTATCGATGGCGTGGCAGATTTTGTGCAGAACGACGTCGTCGGTAATGCCAGCACAATGCTTGGGTATGTTTCTGATGCGATGAAAGTGGTGGATTCTGCCGTATCGGATGCCGCCAGGCTGTTGCAGGGGGATATCTCGGTACTTCTGCCGCCGCCATCGTCAGGCAAAAATTTCGTTGAGCAGGTGCAGAAAATGTGGCGTACCGGGAAACGCCTTTATGGTAACGCCAGCGACCTGGTCACCATGATCAAAACGCTTTCCGGTGTCAGCCTCGGCAGCGATCTGCAACCGCGCGGCGTCTGGAAAACGGACAGTAAAACCACCGCCACGGCGACGCAGCAGCGTAACGTGGTTGCCAGCACCCTTCGTACGACCGCAATCAGCGAAGCGGCGTATGCCGTCACACGATTGCCTGCGCCCACAACTTCCGCGGTGATGCAGAATGCCACAGTGGGGCCGTCAACAACACCCGCGCAGAGCACCGGCTGGCCTTTTGTCACGCATCCGGCACTGAACAATGCACCGGCGGTGAAAAACACGGTTGACCTGCCAACGTGGGAAGAACTGACCGACATTCGCGACACACTGAATACGGCAATTGATAAGGAGTTGTCCCGTACAACCAGTGATGCGCTGTTTCTGGCGCTGCGCCGGGTGAAAGCAGATCTGAATGCGGATATCAACACGCGCCTTGAACAGTCTGCACGGATCATTCAGCGCACGCCGGATGAGGTTTTACCCGCGCTGGTGCTGGCGGCGACCTGGTTTGATAACGCGGCGCGTGACGCGGACATTATCCGGCGTAATGCCATTACGCATCCCGGCTTTGTGCCGGTGATCCCTCTGAAGGTGCCAGTGCAATGAACGACAATGTCACGCTACGGGTAAATGGCCGGGAGTGGAATGGCTGGACATCGGTGCGCATCGGTGCCGGTATTGAACGGCTGGCGCGGGATTTCAGTGTGGAGATCACTCGCCAGTGGCCGGGAGATGAGGGTATCACCACGCTTCAGCCGCGCATTAAAAACGGTTCAAAAGTGGAAGTGCTGATTGGTGATGAGCTGGTGATCACCGGCTGGGTGGAGGCGACTCCCGTTCGTTACGATGCCCGTTCGGTCAGCACCGGTATTGCCGGACGTAGTCTGACGGCTGACCTGATTGACTGTGCAGCCGAACCGACACAGTTTAACGGACGCTCGCTGGTGCAGATTGCGCAGGCGCTTGCTGCGCCTTTCGGCATTGAGGTGGTGAACAGCGGTGCGCCGTCGGGTGTTATTCCTGATGTTCAGCCTGATCACGGTGAAACGGTGATTGAGGTAATCAACAAAATACTCGGTCAGCAGCAGGCGCTGGCTTACGACGACCCGCACGGCAGGCTGGTGATTGGCGG
>OKWA01000988.1_pt1 | contig 11308 bp, 8 predicted proteins | sample 1606861 | NCBI WGS metagenome assembly OKWA01 (sample SAMN03281007, study PRJEB24777) | human gut metagenome | isolation source: fecal sample PR166 from 1 month old female Malay infant, vaginally... | reverse complement strand
GCCAATGGCGAAGTTGTTTTTTCACTGGTGCAAAAACGGCAGCAAGTCGATCGACAAACCGTGATCGGCAAGGGGAAAGTTGCGGAATTGCAGCAGTTGGCAGAAGCACATGAAGCAGATCTAGTGATCTTCAATCATGAACTGACACCAAGGCAAAGCCAGTTGATCGGTGATGCGCTAGAAGTGCCAGTGATTGATCGCGTTCAGCTGATCCTTGATATTTTTGCGATGCGTGCCCGTTCCAAAGAAGGAAAGCTGCAAGTAGAATTGGCGCAGCTGGATTATTTGCTTCCACGCTTGATAGGGCAAGGAAAGAACATGTCTCGGCTAGGGGGCGGAATCGGAACGAGAGGGCCAGGGGAAACCAAGCTGGAGACCGATCGTCGCCACATCCGCAACCGCATCACCATCATCAAACGGGAATTGAAGGAAGTGGCCGCCCATCGAGACCGAACACGCCAAAAGCGCAAAGACAGCCAAGTCTTTCAAATGGGCTTGATTGGTTATACCAATGCTGGAAAATCAACTATTTTAAACATTTTGACCAGTGCGGATACGTATGAGCAAGACCAGTTGTTTGCGACACTCGATCCTTTGACGAAACGCTGGCGGATGCCAGAAGGATTCGAAGTCACCATTACCGATACGGTTGGTTTTATCCAAGAATTGCCGACCCAATTGATTGATGCGTTTCATTCCACACTGGAGGAAAGTCAAAACATGGACTTCTTGCTGCATGTCGTCGATGCCAGTTCCGAAGAACGGGTCCAGCAAGAGGAGACGGTCTTAAAATTAATGGAGGAACTTTCTTTGACCCAATTACCGATGTTGACGGTCTACAATAAGGCGGATCGCATCGACGCCGATCAGTTTGTCCCAACGTTATTTCCCAATGTCTTGATCTCGGCAAAGAGTACCAAAGGCAAAGAACGCTTGACTCAGGCGATCAAAATGGAATTGATGCAGATCATGCAGCCTTATCATCTGGTGTTGCAAGCCGATGAAGGCAATGCGCTGAATCGTTTAAAACGGGAGTCGCTAGTGTTGAGCAATGCCTTCGATGAAGCAACACAGACCTATCATATCAAAGGATTTGCGCTGGAGGATACCTATCCACTACGCAGAATGGCGCAAGAACAAGAATAAACAGAAGCGGTGCAGCCGATGCACCGTTTTTTTTGTGGTGACAAAATTATGGAAGTATAAGTGGTTTGACTTCCTTCAAGTGCAAAACCCGAACATTTTTGGCTAAGGCACCATTTCTTCCAGAAAAAGGACTGCTTGAACATGCGATCAAATCAAGGGCTCAGTGGAAAAATCAAAAAAAATTTGCATTCATGTCACTTTTTCTAACATGAGGGGTTGACACGCAAAAAAAGAATTGGTATAGTTTCCATAAAGTTACGCAGCATCATTGAAACGGAGGGGAGCCAAGTTATGCGGGAAAAAGAATTGCGGCGCTCAATGTCAGTCTTTCCTATCGGAACAGTCATGAAATTGACCGATCTCACCGCCCGTCAAATTCGTTATTACGAAGAACAAGAATTGATCCACCCGGAACGCAGCGATGGCAATCGACGAATGTATTCGCTGAATGATATTGATACCTTGCTAGAGATCAAAGACTATCTTTCCGATGGACTGAACATGGCGGGAATCAAACGAGTTTATGAAAAAACCGCCGCTGACCGATGAAGATGTACGTCGAATTTTTTATGATGAACTCTTGGCTCAAGGTGGATTGAATCAACAACAGCCATACCAGCAAAAAGGTCCACGAATGTAGAGCACTTGTAGATCATTGCTGTGATATAAAATAAGAATTGGGAAAAAGGAAGGGATACTATGCCAAAATTTGAAAGAACTGCCGAAGACATCAAACAAATCGTAAAGGATGAGAACGTGCGCTTTTTACGCTTGATGTTTACTGATATTTTAGGAACGAACAAGAACGTTGAAGTACCTGTAAGTCAATTAGATAAAGTACTGGAAAACAAAATGATGTTTGACGGTTCTTCTATTGAAGGATTTGTCCGTATTGAAGAAAGTGACATGTATCTGTATCCTGATTTGTCCACCTGGATGATCTTCCCTTGGGAAAGTGAACATGGCAAAGTGGCTCGTTTGATCTGTGATATCTACAATCCAGATGGCACCCCATTTGCAGGCGACCCTCGCGGCAACTTAAAACGGGCATTAGCAGACATGCAATCCCTTGGTTTTACTTCTTTCAATCTTGGACCAGAACCAGAATTTTTCCTATTCAAATTAGATGAAGCAGGCGAAATCACAACTGAATTAAACGACAAAGGCGGCTACTTCGATTTTGCCCCAACCGATCTAGGGGAAAACTGCCGTCGCGATATCGTATTAGAATTAGAAAGCCTTGGCTTTGAAGTTGAAGCGTCTCACCATGAGGTGGCACCAGGGCAACACGAAATCGACTTTAAATATGCGGATGCAGTGGAAGCATGTGACAACATCCAAACCTTCAAGCTTGTCGTGAAAACCATTGCTCGTAAACACGGCTTGCATGCGACCTTCATGCCAAAACCATTATTCGGCATCAACGGTTCAGGCATGCATTGCAACATGTCCTTGTTCAAAGGTGATGAAAATGTCTTCTTTGATGAAGAAGGACCAATGCAATTAAGCCAAACAGCGTATCACTTCTTAGGCGGTTTGATCGAACACGCCCGTGCTTACACAGCTGTCTGCAACCCAACCGTCAACTCTTACAAACGCTTAGTGCCAGGTTACGAAGCGCCTGTATACGTGGCATGGTCAGGACGCAACCGTTCACCATTGATTCGGGTGCCAGAATCAAGAGGCTTGTCAACGCGTTTGGAATTGCGTTCGGTTGACCCATCCGCTAACCCATACTTAGCAATGGCTGTTTTATTACAAGCAGGACTTGATGGCGTTAGACGTGAGTTGACACCACCACCAGCTGTCGACCGCAACATCTATATCATGAACGAAACAGAACGGGCAGAAGCACAAATCGAAGATCTGCCATCAACGATCCACAATGCCATCAAAGCATTGCGTAAAGACCAAGTGATGATCGATGCCTTAGGCAAACACATCTATGCCAACTTTGTCGAAGCAAAACGATTAGAATGGGCAGCCTTCCGCCAAACAGTCTCCGAGTGGGAAAGAGAACAATACTTGGAACTCTATTAAAATCGCAAAAAAAGCCGCTAGAGATAAACAATCTAGCGGTTTTTTTATGATGAAACTAGCGTTTATCCTACTGACTCTGGTTTTATTTATTTCCGATCGTCAATAGCTACTTGATCAAAATTTGAGAAAAAACCCATTGCGAAGCTAGAGCGGTTTTGTCTATAAGAAGTGTAACTCCTGACCATTGGGAAAAATCAAAAAATACCAGTCGGGCGAGGACTGGTAAGAGGAAGAAAAATAGTTTTGGTATAAAGCTAGCATAGACCGTCAAAGTAAAATGAACCTTAAAAAGTAGAAAGTTTCTTGTAAGAAGTCCTTATTCGTCAAAGGTTTCCAGCTCAGACAGTATTTTTGCGGGGACTTCTGATTGAGGGACTTCATTGGGACCAGAAATGATGCGGGTCTTACTGATTTCTGCTTTGACTAAAGTATTTGGAGCCAATGGTTTTACATTTTCGCCCGTCAGGTCATAGGTCATGAGTTCTTTTTCACCATTTTTCTTTACGAATTCAAAGGTGTATTTGTAGGTAAAAGAGCCATCGATTTTTTCACCGGAATCGCTGTAGGTTTGTGTCTTTTCAGGGACTTTGTTGGGCGTGATAGCATAAGCCGTGATGCCGCGATACGTTGTTGCATAGTACGTGTAGCCGAAATAGCCGGCTACGACAATAATCAAAACGCCAAGCGTTACTAGTAGTTTTTTCATGGGTGTCATTCCTTTCCATTACTAGCATCACTATAGCATGTGGCCACTAAAAGCACTCATCGAAAGGGATAACAATATTGTAAGTTTAGTATTTTTGAATAAAAATCCTGTAACTTTCTGTTTAACAATTGTGATAATGAAAAATATTTCTGAAACCTTCCTGCAATATTGTAATGTTATTCTCTTACTTGTGCCCGATAGCGGGACAAATAATCAAAAGAGAGGTTTTTTCATTTGAAAAAATTTGCATTTACAGTTGTTGCAGGATTTGGTTTATTCGTTGGCGGAACAGTTGTTTCAGCAGCAGAACAAACCCATGTTGTCAAACCAGGAGACACTCTATCTGGGATCGCTGCTACTTATCAAACAACGGTCGAAGACCTTTTAGCTTTAAATGATTCGATCGAAAATCCAAATATGATTTTTGATGGCGAAACATTGTTGGTTTCTAACGATGGCCAATCAGTAGAAAACAAAGAAACAAGTACGAAAGAAAGCACAGAAAAAAGTGAGTCTACAGCGACTGCTAACGTGAGTCAAACTCGTTCAAGCGTTCCTGGTGCTGGTTCTGGTGTCTTGAATCCAGTGGATGGGATCAATTACTTCAATGGTGTGAGAGAATCGTACTACTCACAAAAAGTCTTGCCAGGAGGCGGATTGAATATCCCTGGTCGCCATGTAGCATCAGACGGAACCATCCGTGATGCCGATGGGTACATCGTTGTTGCCAGTGATAATCAACCGAAAGGATCGACTGGTCAATCATCTTTAGGTGCCTATAAAGTCTATGACACAGGTGTCGGTCATAGCGGTATTGATGTTTATACGAATTGGTAAGCAAGTAGAATACGAGTAGAGACGAGCGCATTTTAGAGCTCGTCTTTTTTTGATTGGCGAGAAAAAATCGTCATCTGGTCTAGACTAATTATTGTAATCAAACACAACCTGTGGTATTATTGGACTATACCAAATAGAAACGGAGCGCTGATCATGGAAATTATTCGCGTTAAAGATGCTGCTCAAGGCGGAAAGAAAGCTTTTGAATTGATTCAAGAAGGTATGGCAAATGGCGCCAAGGTCCTAGGCTTAGCAACAGGAAGCACGCCAGAAACCCTTTATGCAGAAATGACTGCCAGTGAAGTTGATTTTTCAGAAATGACTTCAGTCAACTTAGATGAATACGTAGGACTAGGCGGCGAAGACGAACAAAGCTATCGCTACTTCATGAATGCTCATTTATTCAATAAAAAACCATTCAAAGAAACCTTCGTACCAAACGGCAAAGCGGAAGACTTAGAAGCAGAATGCCAACGCTACGATAGCGTGATTGCGGATCACCCAGTTGATATCCAAATCTTGGGTATCGGTCAAAACGGACATATCGGCTTCAACGAACCTGGTGCATCTTTTGAAGGAACGACCTCAGTCGTTGATTTGACTGAATCAACCATCAATGCCAACAAACGCTACTTTGATAAAGTCGAAGACGTCCCAACGACGGCAATTTCAATGGGGATCGGTTCGATTATGCAAAGCAAAAAAATCATTTTGATGGCATTTGGCGAAGTCAAAGCGGATGCGATCCAAAAAATGATTGAAGGACCCGTAACCAACGAATTACCGGCTTCTGTTTTACAAAAGCATGATGACGTGATCGTGATCATCGATGAGGCTGCTGCCAGCAACCTGTAAAACAAAATCAGCCCTTTTCAGAAATAAGTCAGAAGGAAAAATGAGCCATCCTCGCAGCTTCCCCCTGCGCTTGTGCAGTAGCGCCAGCGCAGCTGCGAGCAATGGTTTGTAGCTAACTTGCTTATTTTCTGAGGGGGCTTTTTTATTTGGCTGATTCGGCGCTGTTTTTTTCTTTTTTTCATCAGAGATGCTATAGTTAAAAGAGAGAATACGAAGAAAAGAGGGATGCAAATGGTTGATATGCATTTATCCATTCCTGAAGTAGCGCTGAGATTGCTGCTGGCAATGATCATGGGAGGAGCGATTGGGTACGAGCGGCAGTACAAAAGCCGACCAGCTGGTCTTAGAACCCATATCTTGGTTTGCATGGGAGCTTGTGTCATTGCTTTGATCCAATTGGAGATCGCCACAGGTGCCATGCGAGATGCGCTGGATCATCCAGATTTAGCAGGCGTGATTCGTTCAGACGAAGCACGATTGATCGCCCAAGTCGTCAGCGGGGTCGGTTTTCTAGGCGCCGGAACGATCATTGTGACGAAGCGCTCGGTGACGGGGTTGACGACGGCTGCTTCCTTATGGGCGATCGCAGGTTTAGGAATTGCCATCGGGATGGGCTTTTACACCATCGCATTAAGCAGTTTTATCGGGATCTTCTTTGCATTGACGATCGTTAAGCGGATCGTCCGCGTACCGACAGCAAAAAAATTAGAGATCCAGTACATCCATCGCACCGAGACCAAAGAGTTTTTGACGGAGTACTTCCAAGAGAAAAATATCGTGATCGAAGATGTCAATTTTGATGTCAAATTTATGGAAGACTATCGCATTTATACCAACATTTATACGATTGATCTCCCCCGAGGGCTAGGCTTTTCTGAAGTGATCGAAGAATTGTCTGTCTACAAAAATGTCACAAAGATCCGCTTAGTGGATATTGCTTAAAAGCAACAAAAAAGCGAGATTGAAACGTAACGCAAACAGGTATCGTTTGCTTCGTTCCAATCTCGCTTTTTGTTGTGTTTTAGAAACGTGGATCGATCCAGTTTTTTGCCATAGCGCGACTAGCATCCCAGGAATCCCAGCCATACCAAGCAGGCTCATTGATCGTATCGATGGATAACTTATAGGTCCAGTACATATGTCCGGCTCCTTGGTTCCAAGCTGTGATTGAAGCACGCCACAAAGTTTGATAAACTTCTTCTAATTCACTTTTTGTCAAACTACGGTTACTGCTGAATTCTTCTTGTGTTGGATTGATGCCGCCTTTGGTATCTGTACCAACAGCATAGGAGTTGAACAAGGACCACTCTCCAACAAAAACCTCGACATATTGTGCAACCGTGGCGATCTCTTTGGCTAAGCCATCAATGAAAGACACGTAGGCTTCCAAGGATTGCTCTGTGCCGGCCATTTCTGCCATCATAACGTATTGGTGCGTATCTAGCATGACATTGTGAAAATCGTTTTGGGCGAAAAACTCTTTCCAAGCATGCAATTGGAAGCCGTCATGAAAGACGATCACTTTGTCATCGCTTAAATAGTTGCGCATTCTTCGATAGGCATCTTGATAAAAAGTTTTCAAAAAGTCTAAAGAGATTGGTGCGCTACCTTTTGCTAACGCAAAATCACGAGGTGGAAAACGTTCCATGGGATTCATGCTGTGCCATACTTCACCATCTGTGATCGGTTCATTTAATACTTCAATGCCCCACAATGCCTCGTGATCTGCATATCTTTGCGCCAAACGTTCCAAGACCGTTAATTCGAACGCCACTTCTTCGGGCATTTGTGCCCATCTGACTACACCCGAGAGACCACCATTGTCAAAACCATTTTGGCTGAAGGGTGCGGTATGCAGATCGATCAAGATTTTTAGGTCATAAGCCTTCGCCCAAGCGAAGGCTTTATCCAAATAGTCGATACAGCCAATGAAGGGGGCACGATCACCAAAAATAAAATAAGGGACAGGTATTCGAACGGTATTGAAGCCAGCTGATGAAATGCGCAAGAAATCAGCTTCAGTGATGAATGTTTCACGATGAATCAACAACCGTGCTTGGTATTCAGCTTCTGGTAGATCATAGGCTAAATAATACTCGTCATCGGCAGGTGTTCCTTGAAAGAGACTAGGTGCCATCCATTTTTCTAATACAAGCCAACCGCCTAGGTTGACGCCTCTAAGTTTTTGTTCCATCTTATAGTTCCTCCTTACTAATAGGTGTGGTCGTTTTGTTGAAAGCGAGAAATAGAAAAATCAGAGCAATGATAGCCATGATTCCGGCAGCGATTCTGACTTGCATGACTGCCGTTGTCATGCCAAGTAGTTGACTGATAAAGTTTATGACATAGGGGGAAGAAAAAGCACCAAGATTACAAGCGACCATTGCCAAAGAAACAACTAAGTTATTGGCTTCTGGATCTACATCGCTAAGAATGACACTGTATACATAAGGAACGACAAGATTGGCAAGATAAACCACTAATAGACCAATGAAAAAGACGGTCATCGTAGGTGCAAAGGTTATCGTGAAAAAACCAACCATTGCGAAACTGATGACGACAACTGGCGTAAAGCGCTTTAATAATTTGGTGATTTGACCAAATGCTAATGCGACCAAGCTGCTAAAAATACCGGCGATCGCTAATGCGGTGGAAAGAAATCCTTGATTCGTCAGCGCCAATTCTTGAATCAGTAATGCAGAAGAAGTAATGACGACCATCAAACTAATGAAGAATAAAAAGAGAGTCAAAATACCTAAAGTTACGCTTAATGGCAGCTTTCTTCTTTTTGTAGCGGTGGTTGATGGCTGCGTTGTTTCAACTGGATTTTCATTGACGTTACGATAACCGAAAAGAAAAAGAAAGAGAATCGGTAAGATGACCAAGTACACTAAGAATGAAGCTTGCCACGAGATCGTTAACAGTAGGCCCGCAGCGAACGTCGCTAGGCTATTCCCTAAAGTCATCACGGCTGATTGAATACCTAATAAATTTTTTTGCTCGGCACCTGTAAAGTTGTCGCCGATCAAGGAGACGGTCATTGAGTTAAAGAGTCCCAGACCTGCGCCAAACAAAATACGGGCAAATAAAATCAAGCCAAAGTTCATTGTAAATGCCGGTAAGATGCCACCGACTAAAGCGATCATCAAGCCTAAACAGACCGTTCGCTTTTTGCCAAGTACTTTGATAAACCATGAACTTAGCAGAATGAAAATCAAGAAAAATCGTTCATAATAAAAGGTACGGCTGCTGCTACTGCACCAGCAGCTTGTACGACCAATGAAAGACTCAAAATTCCGATTTTTAACGGCAACCGACTTTTGATTGACATTGAATTTTCTGAAATCATACATATTCCCCTTAATGTAGTGCAAAGCAAGTGTGCTGAGAATATCCCTCATCTTGCTATTTTGCAACTAACTGTTTTTATTCCTGCAAACGATTTCTTGGTATTAATCATAAAGAATGCAGACAGGACTTGAAATATCAAAAAAAAGGGGAAATTTACCATTTTTCATTTATTATGCGAAAAAAAAGCTTTTTTTCGCATCCTCAGAGGAAGAAGTAGGGGTCGCTTTTCTCGAATCATTATTTGTCGATTACTTATTTTGCTGCTTCTAACTGGAGCTTACGGTATTTATTTGGCGACATGTTTGCCCATTTTTTGAATTGTCTCGTAAAGTGGGCGGCATTTTGATAGCCAATGATCTCTGCAATTTCGGCGATGGTCAATTTGGGTTGATGGAGATAGAATTTTGCCTGGTTGAAACGTAATTGATCTAAGTACTGTTTTGGACTACTAGCATAAACTTTTTTGAAAACCGTCAGCATCGTACTATTACTAATGTTCAATGAATTGGCTGTATAACTCATGGAAAGCAAGGCTTTGTTTTCTTCCGTTGGGCTTTGTGTGTACGTACGAAAATTTTGTTGGATCGATTCTGCGATCGCTTTTGCTAAAACAAGGGAAGTGTTATCTGTATGCGCTAACTGGTTTTTTTCATCTTCGACATAGTCTAGTAAGGCACGCATCAGTTCTAACAGTAAGATCTCAATGGCGATTTTTTCTTTCATTCCAAAGTATCCGCTTGCCAAAAACGCAATGTATTGCTGAAGGATCGCAACGATCGCTTGGTAGGCGGGATTCGTCTTTTTTAGTAGTAAAGGACAATACATCAACAACTGTTGCTGAATCTCAGGATCATCAAGATCGAAATGCATACAAAAATACTCTAAACCTTCTGTTACGAGACAAGTATTTTCATGAGCGGTACCAGGCGGTATCAGGATCACGTCATTTGCCACAAAATCAAACTGCCTGCCTTCAAATATTGTGCGTTGCTCTCCATCAATGATCATCATGATCTCAAAAGCAAAGTGGGTCTCTTGCGGTGCACACCATCCTTGGGAAACGCGTTGCTTGTGTCCACCAAAGGTTTTTAAATTGATATCGATATCGGGTAATTTGACCAGCTGTTCTAGCCATTTAGGTGTTGGGTTCATTCAGAACGACCTCCTTAAAAATGAAAAATGGTAAGTTATTCCTGGAATGGCGCCTGATCCCTCTATCATTTGTGTGGATGAGCGTTATTATATCGCAACTTCAACCTTCCATTGGACACCTGCGATTCAACTTTTCGAATCAAAGGATCTTGCGAATTGGCAACTTGTTGGCTATGCCTTGAACAATGAAGAAGTGAATTTACGTGGAACCAATACACCAGCTGGTATTTGGGCACCGCATTTATCTTATGATCCACAAACAAAACGATTTTGGCTGGCGTATTCACATATGGTCAACATGGCAGGACGTGAATTTAATGCTGATTCCTATGCCGTTTGGGCGACTGACATCCGAGGACCATGGTCAGAACCGATTTATTTTACCTCAATTGGCTTTGATCCAGCGCTGTTTCATGACGAGGATGGGCGGCATTATTTAACGATTTTGGAATGGGAAACAAGAGAAGGTTATCAAGCGCCGGGGCATATTGTTCTTGCGGAGATCGACTTGCCTTCAGGTAAATTACTGTCCCCTTGGCATCGCGTAACGCAAGGATTCACCACCAGAGGGTGTGCGGAAGCACCCCAAATCTACAAGCATCAAGGGGCGTACTTTTTATTGCTGGCATCTGGAGGCACGGGCTATGCTCATGGTGTGGAAGTCGGTCGCGCAGAAACTATTTTTGGCCCTTATGAAGCACATCCTTCAGGCGAACCGATCCTTACTTCTTCTCCAAGGCATCTGTTTTCTTTGGGCGACCCTGATGCTGGGCATTTTGAAATGGTCAATCCTCATTCAGTGATGCAAAAAGCAGGACATGGTTCGCTCGTCCATACCCATACTGATGAATGGTTCATGGCTCATTTAATGGCAAGACCCTTAGAGGGGCAGCTGTTGAATCCTCTTGGAAGAGAAGCTTCTATTCAAAGGATGCACTGGACCGAGGACAATTGGTTGGAAATGGAAGATGGAAGCAATTTGGCAAAAATGACTTTTAAAGGATTAGCTGGTGTTCCAATTGACAATGAACCAAACACTGATTTATTTGATTCATTTCAAGAGCCGCAGTATCTGTTAGAATTTATGACACCGTATCGCCAACAACATCAGTCATGGGTCAGTACGCAAAAGCGGCAGGGGTTCTTACGGATCTATGGGGGCAATTCCTTGTTTTCACAGATGAATCCTGCCATCATGGCAACACGAGCAACCTCTTTCAC
>OKWA01000983.1_pt1 | contig 11370 bp, 9 predicted proteins | sample 1606861 | NCBI WGS metagenome assembly OKWA01 (sample SAMN03281007, study PRJEB24777) | human gut metagenome | isolation source: fecal sample PR166 from 1 month old female Malay infant, vaginally... | reverse complement strand
AAATGGACTAAAACCTGCCGCTCATCTGGAGACTTTCCACACGCTCACACGGCCCACTTTCTATTGAACAGACACAGATGATGGGTTCCGCCATACGACCGGCATACCTGGAATCCTTCGCCAACCGGCGTTCCGGGCACTGCCTGGTCGGATAGCCCAGGCGCCTCACCACCTGGGCCGTGGTCATCGGCGTGGTGAAATACAGGCCCACCGCGCGCTCCCGTTCTTCGGGACCGGACATACGAAAAACCTTTCGCTCAGTCTCCAAGAAAACATCCGCAGCCCCAGCTCCGAATGGCTCATCGAACAGCAGGATGTCTTTACCTGTCAAAATCGTTCTGACGAATGATGCACGTTGCCGCATACCTCCAGACATGGCATATGGCGGCTTGTTCGAATACTCTCCCAAACCGAAACGCTCAAGATAAGGAATAGCCTCCTTCAGGGCCTTACGTTTCGAGAGATGCTGGTTCATCAACGATAGAGCCGTGTTCTCAGCGAAAGACCAAAAACACCGCTTTGTTTCCCACCCGTTAAACCAAACGGCTAGGAACGTAACATGTCAGGATCTCGTTCTTCCCTGATTATCAACGGCTTTGGGATCCAAATATGATCTGTTAACATCCTCGTTGGAGAGCATACAAAATGACTTCATATTCCGATACAAAAAAGGGGGAGCACAAGCATATTTTGCTTGAACTCCCCTCAGTCGCCTGCGGCGACAGCTGCCCGTGATTACGGGCAGCCGGACGGCTGCTGATTGTTGGCTCACTGTCGTTCGCGCCTCACCTACAAGCAGCCCACTGGACTGTTTGCTTTACGGTTCGGCCCCTCAAAGAGGAGAGCCAAGATAAGTGATTACTCGACGGTGTTCTTCGGGACCTCGATGCCGTTGCCGAACTTGACATCGCGTGCGGCAGCCACGCGGGACGGCAGGCCGTAGATGTCGATGAAGCCGTTGGAGGACTTCTGATCGAAGGTATCGCCGGAATCGTAGGTGGCGAGCTTGTAGTCGTACAGCGAGGAGTCGGAACGACGGCCGGTCACCACAGCGCGACCGCCATGCAGGACCATGCGAATCTCACCAGACACGTACTTCTGGGTGTCCTCGATGAAAGCGTTGAGCGACTGGGTAGCCGGGGAGAACCACTGCGCATCGTAAACCAACTCGCCCCAGCGCTTGTCGATATCGCGCTTGATGCGGTGCTGTTCGCGCTCGAGGCAGCAGTTTTCGAGTTCCTGATGAGCGGTGATCAGGGCCACGGCGCCCGGAGCCTCGTACAGCTCGCGGGACTTGATGCCGACCAGGCGATCCTCGATGAGGTCGATACGGCCGATGCCCTGGGCGCCAGCACGTCGGTTCATCTCTTCGATGGCCTGCAGCGGAGTGACGTCGCGGCCGTCAATCTTGACCGGGATACCTTCCTTGAACTCGATGACAACCTCATCTTCGACCGGCGGGAAGGCCGGGTCGTCGGTGTAGGAGTAGCAGTCCTTGGTCGGACCGTTCCACGGATCCTCGAGGAAGCCGGTCTCGATGGCGCGGCCCCACACGTTCTGATCGATGGAGTACGGGGACTTCTCGGTCTGGGTGATCGGCAACTTGTGTTCCTTGGCGAACGCAATCTCGACGTCACGGGTCAGGGAGAGATCACGAATCGGGCTGATGGCCTTGAGCGTCGGGTCGATGGAGGCGATGGAGACCTCGAAACGAACCTGATCGTTACCCTTGCCGGTGCAGCCGTGGGAGATGGTGTCGGCGCCGAACTGGTGGGCGGCGCGCACGAGGTGCTTGGAGATCAGCGGGCGGGAGATGGCGGAGACCAGCGGGTAGACGCCTTCGTACATGGCGTTGGCCTTGAGGGCCTTCATGCAGTATTCGTTGGCGAATTCGTCACGGGCGTCGACCACGTAGGATTCGATGGCGCCGCAGGCGAGGGCGCGCTCCTTGATGGTCTCAAGGCTTTCACCGCCCTGACCTACATCGAGGGACACGGCCACGACGTCCTTGCCGGTGCGCTCCTTCAGGTACGAGATGGCGACGGAGGTATCAAGACCACCGGAGTAGGCCAGAACAAGGCGATTGTTATCTGCCATGAGTTCCCTTTCATTCAAGGTCCAAAAAAACAAACTGATGTAAGTATATACAGAGGATTGTATATTTATGCACGGCGTGTTGGGGAGGATTGGGCAACTCTCCTCAGTCGCCTACGGTGACAGCTCCCCTCACCTTGGGGGGGGGGCAAGAAAAAACACTATTTGGAGGCGAGGCCGAGCAGCCAGTCAGAGCGGGAGACGGCGGTGCCGTCGTCAACGCAGATCACCATGACGGTATCGTCTCCAGCGATGGTGCCAAGCACGCCGTCGATGGGCTGACGGTCAATCACGGAAGCCACATATTGTGCGGCTCCGGACGGGGTATGCACCACAACGAGGTTGCGGGCAGCGGCCACCGAAGTGACCAGACCATTGAGCACACGAGCCATCTGAGCCTCGGTGCGCTCCCCCACGTCCTCAACATCGGCAACCGCCGAACCACGTCCAACCGTATAGGCCACCGTACCGTCCTTCAGCCGGGTTTTCACCGCATGCATCTCATCCAGGTCGCGGCTCAACGTGGCCTGCGTAACCGCGATGCCTTCGTCCAATAGGATTTTCGACAGCTGCGATTGTGACGTGATGACATGCGTGGCCAGCGCCTGTTCAATGGCACTGAGTCGCGCGGCCCTGGTGGCAGGGCGCTGCAGGGACGGCAGGGCTTCACTCATGCGAGCAGGCTTTCGTCGCCACGGGCCTTGCCGGTCAGCCAGGTGAGCAACGCCTTCTGCGCGTGCAGACGGTTCTCCGCTTCATCCCACACCACGGACTGCGGGCCATCAATCACCTCGGCAGTGACTTCCTTACCGCGATAGGCGGGCAGGCAGTGCTGGAATAGCGCATCCGGCTTAGCCAGAGCCATGAGCTCGGCATTGACCTGATAATCCCAGAACGGCTTGGATCGGATGGCGTATTCAGCTTCCTCACCCATCGAAACCCAGGTGTCAGTAAACACGCAATCGGCACCGGCGACGGCCTCACGAGCATCAGTGGTCACCAGAATGGAACCGCCGTTCTCAGCGGCAATGCGTTCGGCATCGGCCACGATATCCGGACGCGGCAGGTAGCCCTGAGGTCCGGCCACACGCACGTTCATACCGGCAACGGCACCGCCGAGCAGATACGAGTTGGACATGTTGTTGGCGGCATCACCGAGGTAGGCGATGGTCTGGTTCTTCAGATTGTCCACGCCGCCGCGGTGTTCGGCGATGGTCTGGAAGTCGGCAAGAATCTGGCAGGGGTGGAAGTCATCGGTCAGCGCGTTGACCACCGGGTGGGTGGAATACTTGGCCATTTCCTCCACGCGATCCTGACCAAAGGTGCGCCAGACCACGCCATAGGCCATACGGTCGAGCACACGGGCGGTATCGGCCACAGGCTCGCCACGGCCCAGCTGGGAGCCGGACTTGTCAATGACCAGCGGGTAGCCGCCAAGCTCGGCAACACCAATGGAGAAACTGGAGCGGGTACGGGTGGAAGGCTTGTCGAACAGCACGGCGACGGCCTGCGGACCGGCAAACGGCTGCTTGTAGAAACGGTTCTTGCTGAACTTGATGGCAAGCTCAAGCACCTGCTTCTGCTCCTCATGGTTGAGGTCGTCATCACGCAGCATATGGCGCAGTTCTGGGGTCATGGTGATCTCCTTATATAGGTCAGGTAAGTCAGTCGTTCGGCAGATCAGCGGGCACGTCCTTGAGAACGGCGAGCGCCTGGTCAACGTCTTCGGCGGTTACGATCAGCGGCGGTGCGAAACGCAGCGCATTGGGGGCCACCGCATTGACGATGAGCCCGTGTTCGAGGCAGTAGTTCATGACGGCGTGGGCGCAGGGATGCTTGAGCTCTACGGCATCGAGCAGGCCACGACCGCGCACGGATACGTAGAGCGGATTGCCGGTGACCATAATGCCATCGCGCAGCTGCTGGCCGCGGGCCTCGGCATTGGCAATGAGGTTATCGTCCTCAATGACACCGAGTGTGGCAAGTCCAGCCGCCGCACCCAACGGGTTGCCGGCAAAGGTTGATCCATGAGAGCCCGGAGTGAACAGGGCTGCAAGCTTCTCGCCGAAGGCAATCATGCCACCCATCGGGAATCCGCCGGCCACTCCCTTGGCAAAGGTCACCATATCCGGGGTCACGCCGCCGGAAAGATCCTCACGCTGAAATGCAAACCACTTGCCGGTACGACCGATGCCGGTCTGCACCTCATCGATGATGAGCAGCGCATGGTTGATGTCACACAGCTCACGCACGAACTTGACGTAATCGGCACCCAACGGCTGCACGCCGGCCTCACCCTGAATGAGTTCCAGAATCACCGCCGCTACCGGCCCCTTGCCATAGTGGCCAAGACCGGTCTGGGAGAACGCCTCGTACAGGGCGACCTCGTCGCCGGCGCGCACGAATTCGATGTCGGGCACCAACGGGTCGTAGGGCTTGCGGATGTTCGGCTTCCAAGTTGCGGAGAGCGCACCCATCGTACGGCCATGGAAGCCGTGCGTCATGGCAAGAATACGGGCGGGCTTACCGCCGATGGACGGCAGTGCGCCGGGCAGGGTGCGACCATACAGCTTGGCCAGCTTCAATGCCGCTTCATTACCCTCGGCACCAGAATTGCCGAAGTAGACCTTGGAACCTTCCGGGGCACCGGCCAGTTTGACCAGCTTCGCGGCGAGCTCGATCTGCGGCTCGGAAGCGAAATAATTGCTGATGTGAGCCACCTTGGCCGCCTGCTCAGACACGGCTTTCACCCACTTGGGATGGGCATAGCCCAGCGAATTGACGGCGATGCCAGCCAGGAAGTCAAGGTATTCGTTGCCATCAACGTCCCAAATATGCGCGCCCTGACCGTGATCCATAACACGCAGCGGCGTGCCGAACACGTTCATGTGTACCTGGGAGTACTCCCCCAGCCACTTGCTGTCTTCAGCGCCCAGCGTCTCGTTCTGCTCAGTGCTCATAGGAACTCCTCATTTCCATACCGCCTTCGGGCACGACCATGGTGCCGATACCGGCGGAGGTGAATATCTCGTTCAGGATCGAATGTGGTTTACGACCGTCGATGATGTGGGCTTGGGGCACGCCACCATCGATGGCGCGCACGCATGCTTCCATCTTGGGGCGCATGCCGGATTCCAGATCGGGCAGCATGTCGCGCAGATCCTCCACGCCGATACGCCCGATAAGTGAATTCTTATCCGGCCAGTCGGCATAGAGACCGTCCACGTCGGTCAGAATGACCAGCTTGTGCGCGCCCACGGCTGCGGCAAGGGCCGCGGCCGCGGAATCGGCGTTCACATTCAGTACCTCGGTGGCGTCCTCCTCATTCGGAGCCACAGAGGAAACAACCGGAATACGACCGGCCGCGACCAAATCCTCGACCGCGGAGGCATCGACGGACACCACATCGCCGACCAGACCGACATCCGTGGGCTTGCCATTGATAATGGGCTTGCGTTGCATGGCGGAGAACAAGCCTCCATCCTCACCGGACAGACCGACCGCCATCGGGCCGTGCGCATTGATCATGCCGACCAGTTCGCGCGAGACCTTGCCGGTCAGCACCATACGCACCACGTCCATCGCTTCCGGCGTGGTGACGCGTAGGCCTCCCTTGAATTCCGACTTGATGCCGAGGGCCTTGAGCATGTGCGAGATCTGCGGGCCGCCGCCATGCACGACAATCGGATGCAAACCGACCTGGCGCAGGAACACCATATCCTCGGCGAAGCACTGCTTCAAGTGATCGTCGATCATGGCATTGCCGCCATACTTGACCACGATGCGCTGGCCGGCGAATTCCTCCAGCCACGGCAGCGCCTCAATCAGCACTTCCGCCTTCTGATCGGCGCGCAAATCGGTATGCACGTCGAAATGGAATCCAGGTCCCTTCAATTCAGTAGCCATGTTCTTCTTTCCGTAACTTTGCCCCCCGCTGACGGGGCTGTCATGCTGCGCATGGCTGGGGGTGGTTTGGCGAGACCACCCTCAGTCCGGTTCCACCGGACAGCGTCCTGCAATTACAGTAGGCGTTGCCTACGTTTTGTCGGTTCGCCTGTCGGCGAACACGTCGCCTACAAACGCCTCTCGGCATTTGCTTCACGGCGACATCCGCCAGCGAGAGCATGGTGGATGTCAGCTTTCGTAGTCGGCGTTGATGTGGACGTATTCGTGGGTCAGATCGTCGGTCCAGACGGTGGCCTCGGCGTTCGATCCGGTGTTGAGGTCGATGTCAATGTGGACTTCGCGCGGGGTCATGTCGACTTCGCTACGGTCCCGTCCGGCACCACCGTTCTCGCAGATGCGCACGCCGTTGACGTCGACGGTCACCTTCTCGGAATCATAAGGTGCAACTTCAGGGGAAACGGTGCCTAGGGAGCTGACGATACGGCCCCAGTTCGGGTCATTGCCGGAGATCGCGCATTTCAGCAGATTCGAGGCCGCGACCGCACGGCCGCAGGCAAGGGCCGCGTCTTCGCTGGTGGCACCGGTAACGGTGATGCGAATGTCATGGGAAGCGCCTTCACCGTCGCCGATAATCTGACGGGACAGGGAGGCGCAGGCCTCGCGCACGAGCTTGTTGAACTCGTCCTTGTCGGGCTCCACGCCGGAGGCTCCGGAGGCGAGCAGCAGCACTGTGTCATTGGTGGACATGCAGCCATCCACGTCGATTCGGTTGAACGAATGCTCGGCGGCCACGGTAAGCGCGGCCTGCATTTGACCGGCACTGACCACGGCATCGGTAGTGATAACGCACAGCATGGTGGCCAGCTGCGGGGCGATCATGCCCGACCCCTTGACCATGCCGCCGATCTTCCAGCCGTTGGAACCGGTCAGTTCGACGGTCTTGGCCTTGGTGTCGGTGGTCATAATGGCATGTGAGGCGTCCGCCCCGGCCTCGGCGGTGCTGGCAAGAGCAGCATAAGCGGCTTTGGCACCGGCCAAAACGTTATCCAAGGGCAACAGCTCGCCGATCAGACCAGTGGAGCACACAGCAACATCCTCTGCTTGTGCGCCGACGAGTTCGGCGACCGCCTCGGCGGTGAACACGGACTGTTGATATCCCGCCTCACCGGTGCAGGCGTTGGCACCGCCGGAGTTGAGAATCACGGCTTTGGCGTGGCCGTCCGCCACGGCTTTGCGGCTCCACTGCACAGGGGCTGCACAGAATCGGTTCGACGTGAACACGCCGGCCACCGCGTCAAGCGGGCCGTTGTTGACCACGAGAGCGAGATCCTTCTTGCCTTCAACCGATGAAATGCCCGCCACCACGCCGGCAGCGGAGAATCCTTGCGCGAATGTGACGCTCACGGTGCTACTCCGATCTTGGTCAGGCCTGCATCTTCCGGCAGGCCAAGTGCGATATTCAATGATTGGACCGCTTGTCCGGCGGTACCACGGTTGAGGTTGTCGATGGCGGCGAAGGCATAAATGCGCCCGGACTTGCGGTCGGTGACAACCTGCAGGTGAGCGGCGTTGGAACCGATGATGTTGCCGGTGGCGGGCAATGCGCCCTCAGGCAGCAGCACCATGAAGTCCTGGCCTTCGTAGGCTTTTGCCCATACGTCTCGGATTGCTTCGTCACTCATCGCCTTGGCCTTGTCGGTCATGCGAGCCGACACGGTGGCGAGAATGCCTCGGGACATGGGCGCCAGTATCGGGGTGAAGCCAAGCGTGAACTTGCCGGCATCAGCTGCGGTCTCACCGGCCGCATGGGCGAAATTCTGCAGGATTTCAGGAATATGACGGTGCGTGCCGCCCACCGAGTACGGCAGCGCGGATTGCAATGCCTCGGCGGCCAACAGGTTGGTGCGTTTGAGGTTCTTGCCTGCGCCGGAGTAGCCGACGACCAAATTAGCCACGATGTCCTTCGGCTCGACCAACCCTTCCGCTATGCCGGGTTGCAGAGCCAGAGTCGTGGCAGTCACATTGCAGCCAGGGCCCGCAATTCGCTTGGCACCAGGCAGCGCCTCACGTTGACGGGTGTATGCGCCATCGGCAGTCTTGCCGGTGATGAGCTCAGGCATGCCGTAAGTCCAGTGCTCGTAGAAATCGCCGCCATAGAATTCATCCCATGCGGCCTGTTCTTCGAGACGATGATCGGCACCGAGATCCACGACCACGGCATCCGGGTCGAGCTGGGATGCGAGCTTGCCGGAAGCGCCATGAGGCAAGGCAAGGATAATGACATCGTGACCGTTGAGCACCTCAGGCGTGGTGTCTTCAACAACAAGATTGGCCAGTTGCGGAATATGCGGCATATGCTTGGCCATCGATTCCCCCACGGAGGAATGGCCTGCCACACATGTGATTGCAAAGTCGGGGTGTGCCGCAAGAATGCGCAGCGCCTCGCCGCCGGCATAGCCTGTAGCACCGGCTACGGCCACTGTATATTTCGTCATACTCATCTCTTTTCCGCTGACGTACTTCGCATGAGTATACGCGATTATGCAGACTATTGCATAGTTATACAGTGGGTGTGTTGCAGCAACTCAGCCCTATGCAGAGATGGAATCAGATGAGGGACCAGTGCCGCTGCCGGTGAACTGCTGAAGGATGTCCTGATACAGAGTCATGGCATCATAGCCATTCAATGCCATCCAAATAACCGCAAGGGTGTAGAACACGTTGATGACCACGGCTGCAAGAGCCAGGCCAAAGCCCTTCATATGGAACGTGCGCGTCCGCCACATCGCCACGCCGCCCATCAGAGCGGAGAGCACCGGTACGGGAAAGAACATGGCGAGCACGAAGGAAATGATTGCATAGGAATCCCAATGCCCGTACAGCGGATTCTGATTGGGGTCATTGAGATCGATACCGTTGTAGTAGTGAGGCTGCTGGGACTGGCCATTCGGCTGGCTGCTGCCAAACCGGGAGCCCGGCCCGTACTGGGGTCCAAACGGATTGTCCTGCTGGGGCTGCCCGTACTGCTGATTGCCGCCGAACGAATTGCCGGAAGAAGCGGGCCGTCCATTGTTCGGCTGCCCGGCTCCGACTCCGTTGTTATCAGCAGCGGAGCCGTTATTGGCATCGGGTTCGGGAGCGCCATAAATGTACGGGTTGTAGTTTGGCCCGTATTGGCCCGACATCGCACCATATGCGGGCTTCTGGTATTGCCCGTATTCCGGTGTGTTATGTTCCGGTTCACTCATGGCGCTCCTCATGCTTTCGTACAGTGATCAGGCACGCAGCTGGGCGCCAAGATCGGCAGCCTTGGCCACGATAGCCTGGCGAATGGCGTCGCTGTCATCGGCGGACAAGGTCTTGTCCGGAGAACGGAACACCACAGCGTAGGCCAGGGACTTCTTGCCCTCACCCACCTGCTCGCCGGTAAACACGTCGAACAATTCGATGGACTCGAGGTTGGCACCAGCCGCCTCACGAATCACTGCTTCCAGCTGATCGGCAGTCACCGACGCATCCACGGTAAAGGCCAAATCCTGCTTGACTGGCGGGAAGCTGGAAATCGGCTTGGCCTGCACCGGCTTGCCGGTCAGGGTGCCGAACAGCGCGGTAAGGTTCAGCTCAAACGCCGCGGAATGCGCCGGGAAGCCAAGTGCCTCGTTGACGCGCGGATGCAGTTCGCCGACCCAACCGGTGAACACGTCGCCCACCATGACGCGGGCAGCACGGCCCGGATGCCACTGTGCAGGCACATCTTCGGCCGCAGGCTGATCAAGCACGATCTTCGCACCGATGCGATCCGCAAGACGATGCACGGCTTCAACGGCGTCCGACCAATCGACCGGACGCTTGCCGCCCAGCCAGCCATCGTCTTCAGCCAGACCGGTCAGGATGCCGGCCACGTGGTCGGGCTGATCCGGCAGACCGGCGTCCAGCGCTGCCAGCTGCTCATCGGTCGGGCGCACGCCACCGGGCAGAGCCGGGATTGCGGGCGCGTTCGGATCCCACAGATAGACATGGCCGAGTTCATACAGGGACACGTTTTCAATGCCTCGGCGAATATTGCGCTGCACGGTGGTGGCCAAGGTCGGCAGAATGTCACGACGCAGGTACGGGCGATCGCCGTAGAGCGGGTTGGCGATCTCGACGCTGACCTTCTTGGTGGCTTCAGGGTCGAAGCCGAAAGCGCGGTAATCGTCGTCACCGACGAACGGGTAGCTCAGCGCCTCGACCATGCCGTATTCGGCCAGCTCGTCCGCCACGCGACGGCGGCGAGTCTGATCCGGGGTCAGGCCCACAAGGCCCTCGACCGGTGCAGGCGGCACGGTGACCGGAATCTGGTCGTAGCCGACCAGTCGGGCGATTTCCTCGACCAGATCACACGGTTCACCCAGATCTGGACGCCAGCTCGGCGCGGTGATGGAGAATTCGCCGTTGCCGCCGCCGGCCACAACGCAGCCGATGTCGGTGAGAATGTCGGAGATGCGGTTGATGTCCACATCGAGACCGGCCACACGGGCCACTTCGGAAGCCTTGAAGTGAATGACTTTCGGACGCGGCGTGTTATCCACATCGTTCGGATGCTCGCTGGGCTCGCCGTTACCGTACTTGGCCATGAGCTCGGCGGCCATCTGAGCCGCAGCAGGCTGCAGCTCGGTGTCGACGCCACGCTCGAAACGACGGGATGCTTCAGACGGAATCTTGTGGCGACGAGCGGAACGGGCGATGGTCACCTGATCGAAGTGCGCGGCCTCCAGCAGGATGTTCTTAGTGTCGGCGGTCACCTCGCCGTACAGTCCACCCATCACACCGGCAAGGCCGAGGATACGCGAGCCGCGTTCGCCATTCGGCGAATCAGTGATGAGCAAATCTTCAGTGCTCAGGTCATGTTCCTTGCCGTCCAGCGTGGTGAGCTTCTCACCCTCGTTGGCACGACGCACAACGATTGGGCCCTCGAGCTTATCGAGGTCGTAGGCGTGCATCGGCTGACCGAGATCGAGCATCACGTAGTTGGTCACGTCCACGGCCAGCGAGATGGAGCGCATGCCAGCACGAATCAGGCGGCGACGCATCCAGCTGGGCGTGTGGGCGTTGGGGTCGAAGCCCTTGACGACGCGAGCGTAGTAACGATCGCAACCAGGAACGCCATGAATCGGGTTGTTGTCATCAATCTCAATGTCGATGTCCACCGGAGTGCCGGGCTGGTAATCAGCAGGCTCCGGAGCCTTCTCGTTCAGCGCGATGGCCGGATCGGTGTAGACGGCACCGGTGGAGTGATGGTACTCGCGGGCAACGCCACGGTAAGACAGCGTGTAGCCACGGTCCGGGGTGATGTTGATCTCGAGCAGCGGCTGGTCGAGATGTAGCAGG
>OKWA01000969.1_pt1 | contig 11524 bp, 10 predicted proteins | sample 1606861 | NCBI WGS metagenome assembly OKWA01 (sample SAMN03281007, study PRJEB24777) | human gut metagenome | isolation source: fecal sample PR166 from 1 month old female Malay infant, vaginally... | reverse complement strand
CCAAGTAGTAATCAAAGGATGATTATGGCAAGTGCAACCAAATCTGCATGGAAGAATCCTTCCTATCTGCAGAGCTCCTTCGGCATCTTCATGTTCTTCTGCTCCTGGGGCATCTGGTGGTCCTTCTTCTCCCGCTGGCTCACCGACCCGACCCACGGTCTGGGCATGACCTCCGCAGAGCAGGGCCAGATCTACTCCATTAACTCCTTGGCAACCCTGGTCATCATGTTCGCCTATGGTGCCATCCAAGATCAGCTGGGCATCAAGCGCAAGCTCGTGATCTTCGTCTCCGCCATCGCAGCGCTCGTCGGCCCGTTCGTACAGTTCGTGTATGCCCCGATGCTGACTGCCGGCGGCACCACCCGTTTCATCGGCGTGCTCATCGGCTCCATCGTGCTCTCCTCAGGCTTCATGGCCGGCTGTTCCCTGTTCGAAGCGCTCACCGAACGCTACTCCCGTAAGTTCGGCTTCGAATACGGCCAGTCCCGCGCTTGGGGCTCCTTCGGCTACGCCATCGTGGCACTGTGCGCAGGTTTCCTGTTCAATATCAACCCGCTGCTGAACTTCTGGGTCGGCTCCATCTGCGGCCTTGGCATGCTGTGCGTCTACGCTTTCTGGGTTCCGGCCAAGCAAAAGGAAGAGCTCAAGAAAGAAGCCGATCCGAACGCGGCTCCAACCAACCCATCCTTCAAAGAGATGATCTCCGTTCTGAAGATGCCGACTCTGTGGGTGCTCATCGTCTTCATGCTGTTCACCAACACCTTCTACACCGTGTTCGACCAGCAGATGTTCCCTAACTACTACGCTTCCCTCTTCCCGACCACCGAAATCGGCAACGCCACCTACGGCACCCTGAACTCCTTCCAGGTGTTCCTCGAGTCCGCCATGATGGGCGTCGTTCCGATTATCATGAAGAAGATCGGCGTTCGTAACTCCCTGCTGCTCGGCGCAACCGTGATGTTCCTGCGTATCGGTCTGTGCGGCGTGTTCCACGATCCGGTCAGTGTCTCCATCGTCAAACTGTTCCACTCCATCGAGGTTCCGCTGTTCTGCCTACCGGCATTCCGCTACTTCACCCTGCACTTCGACACCAAACTGTCGGCAACCCTGTACATGGTGGGCTTCCAGATCGCTTCCCAAATCGGCCAGGTGATCTTCTCCACCCCGATGGGCGCCCTGCATGACGCCATGGGCGACCGTCCGACCTTCTTCACCATCTCCGGCATCGTGCTGGCCGCCCTAATCTACGGCTTCTTCGTGATCAAGAAGGACGACCAGGAAGTCGGCGGTGATCCGTTCTACACCGATAAGCAGCTCAAGGCCCAAGCCGCAGCTAAAGCAAACGCCTGAGCGCAACCGCCAAAATCGGCAAAAACACAACTAAATCGTGCTGCCCGAAGCGTTTCCCCTTTTTCCGTTTCGGGCAGCATTCTTAAAACTTTTATCTAAAAACTCAATAAGCAACAATTCAACAATCGCAAGATTCAACAATCATGAAGAAAGGCTATTCAACGATGACTGGCTTCACTCCGGATGCACCCGTCCTCCACGAAATCAAGAACCACAGCGAAGCTCTGGCACAGGCGGAAGCAGGCGTTGCAGCTATGGCCGCCGAACGCAACAACCGCTGGTACCCGAAGTTCCACATCGCATCCAACGGCGGTTGGATCAACGATCCGAACGGCCTGTGCTTCTATAAGGGCCGCTGGCACGTGTTCTACCAGCTGCACCCGTACGGCACCCAGTGGGGTCCGATGCACTGGGGACACGTCTCCTCCACCGACATGCTCAATTGGAAACGTGAGCCAATCATGTTCGCCCCGACCCTTGAAGAGGAGAAGGACGGCGTATTCTCCGGTTCCGCAGTAATCGGCGACGACGGCGAACTCAAGTTCTACTACACCGGCCACCGTTGGGCCAACGGCCAAGACAACACCGGCGGCGACTGGCAGGTGCAGATGCTCGCCGAGCCGGACAACGACGAGCTGACCAGCGCCACCAAGCGCGGCATGATCATCGACTGCCCGACCGACAAGGTCGACCATCACTACCGCGACCCGAAGGTCTGGAAGACCGGCGACACCTGGTACATGACCTTCGGTGTCTCCTCTGCGGACAAGCGCGGCCAGATGTGGCTGTTCTCCTCCAAGGACATGGTCCGCTGGGAATACGAGCGCGTGCTCTTCCAGCACCCGGATCCGGATGTGTTCATGCTCGAATGCCCCGACTTCTTCCCCATCAAAGACAAGGACGGCAACGAGAAGTGGGTCATTGGCTTCTCCGCCATGGGGTCCAAGCCCAGCGGCTTCATGAACCGCAACGTCAACAACGCCGGCTACATGATCGGCACGTGGGAGCCGGGCGGCGAATTCAAGCCGGAAACCGAGTTCCGCCTGTGGGATTGCGGCCACAACTACTACGCCCCGCAGTCCTTCAATGTGGACGGCCGTCAGATCGTCTATGGCTGGATGAGCCCGTTCGTGCAGCCGATTCCCATGGAGGATGACGGCTGGTGTGGCCAGCTCACCCTGCCGCGCGAGATCACCCTTGGCGATGACGGCGACGTGGTCACCGCGCCGGTCGCCGAAATGGAAGGCCTGCGCGAGGATACCCTCGACCATGGTTCGATCACACTCGACATGGATGGGGAGCAGGTCATCGCCGATGACGCCAAGGCCGTGGAAATCGAAATGACCATCGACTTGGCTGCCTCCACTGCCGAGCGTGCGGGCCTGAAGATTCATGCCACTGAGGACGGTGCCTACACCTACGTGGCTTATGACGACCAGATCGGCCGCGTGGTGGTGGATCGTCAGGCCATGGCCAACGGCGATCGCGGCTACCGCGCCGCCCCACTGACCGACACCGAACTGGCCTCCGGCAAGCTGGACCTGCGCGTGTTCGTGGATCGCGGCTCCGTGGAGGTCTACGTCAACGGCGGCCATCAGGTCCTAAGCTCCTACTCCTATGCCTCCGAAGGCCCACGCGCCATCAAGCTCGTGGCCGAGTTCGGCAACCTCAAGGTGGAGTCCCTGAAGCTGCACCACATGAAGTCCATCGGACTGGAGTAGACCGTAAAGACAACGCCATAAGCAGGCGAGCAATCTCAGGAGTCGGCCACGCTCCTCCCAAAAGCAGACCGAACCCCAAGCATTGAGCCCCGACCACCAGACGGTGATCGGGGCTCAATGCTTACCAGGCGCAGTAGCTGTGATTACTGCTGCTTGGTGCTGGCATAATATGCAGCGCCGACGATGCCGGCCTGATTACGCAGCGTGGCGGGCACGATCGGAGTCTTGATGTCCACATAGGGAAGGAACTTGTCGCTTTGGCGGCTCACGCCGCCGCCCACAGTGAATAGGTCAGGGTTGAAGTACTTCTCCATGAGGCCGTAATACTTGGTCAGTCGCTTGGCCCACTTCTTGTAGCCCAACTCCTCGTTCTCACGCACGGCCGACGATGCATACTTCTCGGCGTCAAGGTGCTTGGGGCTCAGCATGATGTGGCCAAGCTCTGTGTTCGGGATGAGCGCGCCATTGTAGATCAACGCGGTACCGATGCCGGTTCCCAACGTAGTGGCAATCACCAGACCGTCCTGCCCCTTGGCGGCACCGAACTGGACCTCGGCAAGGCCAGCGGCATCGGCATCGTTCACCACGACAACCGGACGGCCGCAAGCTTCGGAGAACGCCTCGGTAACATCCACGCCGATCCAGGACTGATCAAGGTTGGCCATGAAGTCAAGCTTCTGGCCAGGCTTGATTGGAGCAGGAAAAGCGATGCCCACAGGTGCGGACTCAGGCACTTCGAAATGGTCGAGCTGCTGCTTGACTATCTTGGCCACCGCCTGCGGAGTGGAAACCTCCGGAGTGAGAATCTTCAGACGGGGTTCGGCGAAATCGCCCTTGGCCAGATCGACGGGTGCGGCCTTGATGCCGGAGCCACCGATATCGACACCGAAAGCCTGCGCAGTTTCAATCATCGTTGATGTCCTTCCCTTCAGTATTGCTTTCGTTAGGATTGCGCCCAGTCTAACGCGAATATCTTTCAAACACGAAACCGACATTCCACCTATTGTGCAAACGTGTGCATTTTTGTTGCGGCACTACGTATCCAGGACTTCGACCCCTTCGCTCCTTAAAAAAATACGGCACAAGGGAACACCGCGCACAGCCATCATTTCCACGTGTCGCGCGCGATAATGGAATACATGACAGAACATACCCAACTTATTGATGCGGTCAACATTCGCACCGCCGTGCGTACCTATGATGACGAACCGATCGATGACGACACGGCCCGTCAGCTCGAGATGGCACTGCAGCCAATCAACCTGCTCGGCGATCTCAACATTCAGCTGGTGCGCAACCAGCCAAAGGTATTCGAGGCCAACGCCTCAGGCCATCTGACCAATGCGGCGAATTATCTGGCCATCGTTGGCCCCAAGAACGATGAGGAAGCCAGGGAACGCGCCGGCTTCTACGCCGAACGCCTGGTGCTTACCGCCACGCTGCGAGGTCTCGGCACACTGTGGGTCGCCGGCTCATGGGACAAGGACGAGGCCGCCAAGCACTGCCGTGTGGCATCCGGTCAGGAGCTCTATCTCGGTGTGGTCATCGGCCATCCCAAGAACCATCTGGAGTATCGGGCGAAATCCTATGAAGATCTCTGCGAGGCCCAGCGCACGCACCGGCCGACCAAATCGTATGAGCAGTTCACCGCCACGATGAGCGATGAAGAACGTGACTCAGCACCAGCGTGGTTCAAGGCCGGCGTCGAGGCTGCGATGAAGGCGCCGAGCGCCATGAACCGTCAGCCGATTATGTTTTCGTACAATCCAGCCGACGACACTGCCGCCGCGCATATCGACACCACAGCCGGTGACGAGCATCATGCGATGAACGACATGGGCATTGCCAAACTGCATTTCCAAATCGGCGCCGGCCAGGGCCAATGGGCATGGGGCGACGGAGGCCTATTCATCCATAAGTGACCGTTATAGTGGCTCCCAGCTTTGAGGGGAGCCACCACTGAAAGCAACTGAGGGGAGTCTCAGAGGTACATCTCCGACAGACTCCCCTCAGTCTCGCTACGCGAGCCAGTTCCCCTCATAGAGGGAGCCAAGTAAGGACTACTTCAGCGGCGGCATGGGCTTCCAATCAGGATCGTGCATCAACTTGCGCGAGTCCCACCAACCTTTGACGATCTGCACCAAGCCGGTCTTGACATGCTCCCGATCCACCATCACCAGACGAATGACTTCCTTGATGGCGGTGAGCACAGTACCCAGAGCAAAAAGCATCGGACGGAAATCGCCATACACCATGAAATACCGGGCCATATAGCCACGGTTGCGCATGATGTGGTAGCGGTTCATATCCGACGTGGAGTTGAGCTGGCGCATGCCGGCTATATCCCAGTTTCCAATCTCACGCGTGCGTCGCAACACCACATCCGGCACCACAATCGGGTTGGTGACCTTGCTGGCACGATAGCCGTAAATCGTGTCATCCCAGTAGATGAAGAATCGCGGATCCGGCAGGCCGATTTCGCTCACCACGCGGCGACTGAACAGACCGCCTTCAAAGCACAGGGTGTTCATTACACGGTATTTGGCAGGGCCGAACGCGGCAGGGGCAATCGGATTCGGAATGCCCAGCGGCACAATGAAGTCATACTGCCAGTAGAACGGGCCGCCATCGTAATCGAAACGGGAGCCCTGAATCACCTCATGCTTATCAGTCCACTTGGCAAGCTTGGCGATGGCATCGGGCAGCACGGCCACATCATCGTCCATCACCCAGAACCATGCGGCACCCAGCTCATATGCCTTGGCCACGCCAGCGGAGAAACCGCCAGCACCGCCGAGATTCTCGGACTGCGGCGCATAGACCACACGCTCCTCATTGCCTGATTGATCGGCCACGGTAGTGCCCCACTGACCGGTCACCTTGCCGGCAAAACCAGCAACCATATCCGCGGTTTGCTTGGACTGCTCATTGTCCACAATGACAATGCGCCACGGCGCCTGCTCCAGTGCCAGAATTGAATCGAACAGCACTTCAAGCAGTTGCTGACGCTTGTATGTGGTGACGATCAATGCCAGTTTGTCGATAGTGGTATTGGGATTCTTCACTTCAGCCATGGTATCCATTGTTGCACTTGACCAGCACAAACCCTCTGAACGTCTGCTGAATCTCAGCTGATTGCTGTTGATTTCCTCGCCGAAAGTGAAACGCAGCTTGCACACGTCCGGCGTATGGCGTATGAATAAGCCTGTCAGTTTCAGGGAAGGTGTAATTCCTTACTGGCGGTGATCTGCACTCCGGGTTTCATAACGGAGATGTCAGGAAGCCCGCGACCCGCGTAAGCGGCTGATCCGGTGAGATTCCGGAGCCAACGGTTATAGTCCGGATGGAAGAAACGAGGGCTCTGATGAGCATATCTTCGCGTATCCGCATGCAAGCAATCCGTTCCGTGGCGCCGCAGGCTGAAGGTGCAGGCTCCGGCTCAGCCAGCACGTCTTCCAGCACCAAACTCGGCTCACACGCCACCGGCGTAGCCGATTCGGGACGCTGGTCCACACGCCGCATTGCCATGTATGCATTGTTCGTAGCGCTGGCGATGGTCACCAGCTTCATCGAATTCCCGATCACGCCGGTCACATGGCTCAAGTACGACCCGTCCGGCATCGTATGCCTGATTGCCGGATTCGCTTATGGACCGGCAGCCGCCGCGATTGTGTCCGTGCTGGGCTTCGTGCCTCATATGTTCGCCAACCCGTGGGGTTCGCTGATGGCAGTGCTGGTGGCACTGTTCCTGTCGGTTCCTGCTGCGTTCATCTACCGCAAGATTCGCACGCGCAAAGGTGCCGCCATCGGCATTCTGGTGGGTGCCGTGCTGGCTATCGTGGTGGCGCTGGTGGGCAACCTCATCGTCACGCCGATCTACGCGCACATGACTTATCAGGCAGTGGCCGCGATGATTCTGCCGATCCTGCTGCCGTTCAATCTGGCCAAGATGGCAATTCACGCCGTAATCACGTTCCTGATCTACAAGCCGGTCTCCAACCTGCTTTCCAAGCAGCAGTGAACAACCTGCAGCCATGACTGAATCCGCCCATAACCCCGCCTATGCCCACGCTGCCGAGCTGAAGAATATCCGTTTCAGCTACGACCGTGGCAACTCCTGGGCTTTGGACGGTGTGTCATTGACCGTTCGGGCCGGCGAGCGCATTTGTCTGGTCGGTCCGAACGGATCCGGCAAATCTACTTTTGCCCGGCTGATTGCCGGACTGGCCGCGCCCGACGGCGGCGACATCACGTTGTTGGGGCATCGCGCTTACGCCGATGCCCTGCCGAATGCCGACGAATATCGTGCGGCCCGGCGTGGCATCGGCGTGGTGTTCCAGAATCCGGAGGATCAGCTGGTCACTACCGTGCTGGAAGATGATGTGGCGTTTGGACCGGAAAATCTGGGCATTGAACGCAGCCACATCGGAGAACGCATCGATGATTCTCTAAAATCGGTTGGATTGGTGTCCTTCCGCCAGTCCGATCCAACTCGTATGAGTGGAGGCCAACAGCAACGCGCCGCCATTGCCGGCATGCTGGCCATGAGTCCGGCCATGCTGGTGCTGGATGAGCCGACCGCCATGTTGGACGAGTCGGCGCGCGCCGAAGTGATGCGTATTCTCGATGATCTGCAGGCGCAAGGCACCACCATCGTGCATGTCACACATCATCAGGATGAGACTGTGCACGCTGACCGCATTGTGCATATGGAATCCGGGCAGATCGTTGGTATCGAAGCGGTCAGCGCTCGGCCGCAAACCATTGCCAACCATCCTTCACCCGACGAGCCCCACCAGCCGGGGCGGGATGTGGCATTCCCCTTACTCTCGGATGCTTCAAACGACGACGCCACAGACCCCATCATCCGGGTTTCGCATGTGACATATCGATATCCCTCGGCCAAGCATGCGACCATCAACGACCTGTCGTTCACTATCGCGCGCGGCCAGACCGTAGCATTGATGGGCGCGAACGGCTCGGGCAAATCTACTTTGATTCGACTGCTCTGCGCTTTGGCCACGCCGAGATCCGGCAGTATCGACATAGCCAACGTGCCTGTGGCAACATCCACAGGCACCGGTACACGTTCCAAATCCGCAACACGGCAGCAGCTTGTGCAGCTTCGCCGTCATGTGGGTTATGTGATGCAGCATCCCGAACATCAGCTTTTTGCGGATACCGTGGCTGAAGATGTGGCCTATGGCCCGCGCAATCAGGGACTGGCAGAAACCGAAGTCGCCGACCGTGTTCACGAAGCACTGGAACTGCTGCACATCGGGCACCTTGCCGACCGCTCCCCTTTCGACTTATCAGGTGGACAGCAGCGTCTTGCGGCCATTGCTGGCGTTATTGCCTGCAATCCTGATGTGCTCATTATGGATGAGCCGACCGCCAGTCTGGATACGCAGGCCAAGGTGCGCATCCATGAACTGCTGCGCACCTTGAAGCAGCAAGGCGTAACCGTGTTGCTCATTACCCACGACCGAGCAGAGGCCGAGGCCCTTGCTGACCGCGTGGTGCGTATGCCGAATGCGGCGGAGCAACCGGATTCTCCGGCAAGCGATGCCCTGAATAACTCCAATACAGAAGCCTCGGCATCCAACACGACCTCCGCCTCTGCCGATGCCGCTTTCTCGGTGATTCACCGACTTGATCCGCGCGTGAAAATGGTGGGATTCCTCGCCGCCATGTTCACCATGTTCGCTGTGAATACGCCAGTGCAACTTGTCTTGGGTCTCATGGTGACGCTTGCCGTAATCGCAGCTGCCCGACTGAACCCATTATGGGTGCTCAAATCCATTCATCCGCTGCTGATGTTGATGCTGCTTATGGGCATCGTCAACCTGTTTGTGGTGCGCACCGGCACCCCAGTGGTGGCGCTTGGCCCATTAAGCATCACCGATCAGGGCGTGACCATCGCCGTGCTGTATACCTGTCGTTTCATGCTGGTCATCATTTTGGGTACGGTGTTTTTGACCACGACCACACCCACCGCCATGACCGATGCATTCGCCGCACTGATCAAACCACTGAACAGGCTTGGCGTCCACGCTCAGGAGATTGCGTTGGTGATGAGCTTGGCCCTGCGATTCATTCCAACATTGACCGACGAGACCCGAGCCATTATCGATGCCCAATCCGCCCGTGGAGGCTCCATCGAAACCGGTTCTCTGGGACAACGAATCAAAGCCATGAGCGCGATCATCGTGCCCACCTTTGCCGGAACATTACGTCATGCGGATAACCTCAGTCTGGCTTTGGATGCCCGCTGCTATGAGGAGGGCATTCATCGTACGCATTGGCGCGCATTGTCCATTGCTGGCCGCGATATCGTATTCGCCGCGCTCGTCATCGCATACATTGCCTCCATTATCCTGCTCTGACGATTCAGACAGCACCGGTTGCTATGCTTCTTGAGGTATACAGCAGATGTAAGGAACTATTCTCATGGCATTGACCAAGAAACAAATCAAGCAGCTACGCGCAATGGCGAATTCGCTGAAGCCCCTGTTCTATGTGGGCAAGAACGATCTGACCGAATCGGCCGTCAAGCAGGCCGATGAAACCATCGAGAAGCATGAGCTCATTAAGTGCGCCGTACAGGATGGTTCGGGCCTGACCGCCAAGGAAGCCGCCGCCGAGCTTGCCGAGCAGCTGAACGCCGAAGTGGTGCAGTCCATCGGCAATCGTTTCGTGCTGTTCCGTCGCTCCCGGCGCGACGATGTGGAGCATATCCGCTTGGTGCGCGAGTAATGTTCGCCCCGCTCGACCCCGTAGCTTGATATGAGTAATGGCGGTTGGAATCAGTCCGATTCCAACCGCCATTACTCATATTCGCCCAGTGAGCACCGTCACTGATCCAAGATGGCCCCGACGATTCCCGCAACAATGGTCAGAACCAAGGACCCCAGTACCGACCACCAGAAACCGTGTACGAAGACGCCCACGCCGAACAAACTGACCGCCAGCCAGCTGGCGAGTCGCATGAACAGCCAATTGATAATCAAGGTGACCAGCCCGAGAGACAGAATCGCAAACGGCAGTGCGATCAGATGCACAATCGGCTTGATTGACGCATTAATCAGCGCCATGAACAAAGCGAACGCGGCGATGCCGAGAATCGGAGGCTCCCCCACCGGGGTCATGCCGGGAGTCACCGCGACCATGACGGCGGCGGCGATAGTCATAATCAACCAGCTGGTCAGGAAACTTTTCATGGCCCAATCGTAGCGCGGCAGGTTCTACTATTGTGCAAAACGTGAGATGATGTTGTGCAGAAACGGTAAGAAGGTACTGCCGTTCCCGATTGAGAAGGGACAGATCCACATGACTGATGATCAACAACAACCGTACGGTTCGGACAGTGTTCCACAGCCCGCACAGCCGTCGTACGGCCAAGATACCGCACAGCAGCCGCAGGGCTATGGCGCCCCACAGCCCGCCGCATACGCTCGACCCGCCGCCGGAAGCTACGGCCAGCAGCAGCCGCAATACGGCCAGCCCGCCGGCGCATACGCTCAGCCTCAGTACGGCCAGCCTCAGTACGGCCAGCCTCAGTATGGCCAGCCTCAGTATGGCCAGCCCGCACAGCCCGTAGCGGGCTACGGCCAGCAGCCCGGCTATGGACAGGCCTACCAGCAGCCGAATACCTACGCACAGCCGCAATACACCGCCGCTCCGTATGCCGCCGCCCCGGTGTGGCAATCATCCAAGTCCAAGTTGGCTGCCGGCCTGTTGGGCATCTTCCTCGGCGGACTTGGTGTGCACAACTTCTATCTCGGCAACACCGGCAAGGCCGTGGCCCAGCTGCTGCTGACGCTTGTCGGCTGGATTCTGCTCGGACTTGGCCCAATCGCAGCCGCCATCTGGGGCTTTGTTGAAGGCATTATCATTCTGTGCAGCAAGCCCGGCTCGCCGTGGCATAAAGACGCCAACGGCTACGAACTATCAGACTGAGACTGACCTCGGGCCACGTTCATTGGGCCTCTGATCAACCACGCCTCCGCAGGTATTATCTCGATGCCGCAGCCGCCGTGGGATGCGACACGCCGGCCGTGTACATGAGTTCATGTACACCTGATACAGGCGAATCAGTATCGCACGAGATTCAACAGTTCCTGCTGTTTGGCATAGCGGGAAACGTTGGTGAGGGCGATGCGGATGATGTGTTCGGAAGTCTTTTCCAAATGATTGCCGCCGGCCACATGTGGGGTGATCAGGCAATGCGGCTCATCCCACAACGGACTTTCCGCCGGCAACGGCTCAGGCTCGGTGACGTCCAACCCGGCACCGTGGAGCCGTCCATTGTGCAAGGCGTCGGCCAAGGCCTCGTGATCGATGGCGTCGCCACGCCCGGCATTGATCACGATGGCCGTGGATTTCAGACGACCCAGACGATCCGCATTCAGCAGATGATGGGTCTGCGGCGAGCGCGGCACCGCCATCGCCAC
>OKWA01000947.1_pt1 | contig 11706 bp, 8 predicted proteins | sample 1606861 | NCBI WGS metagenome assembly OKWA01 (sample SAMN03281007, study PRJEB24777) | human gut metagenome | isolation source: fecal sample PR166 from 1 month old female Malay infant, vaginally... | reverse complement strand
GAGTTTGCATTTGGCAAGGCTGAAACGATTCAAGAGGTCGAAAATCGTTTTAACAATTATATGGATGTGATTCAGAAAAAGTTAGCTGAATCAAATCATGCTATTGTTGGCTGTGGCATTCATCCTAACTGGGATAAAAATAAGAATTGTCCAGTTGCTTATCCACGTTATCAGATGTTGATGGATTATTTGAATTTGAGTTGCAATGTGACTGAGTCAGACTTACATCATTTCCCTGAATATGGTGCTTTTATCTGTGGGAGTCAGGTTCAGCTGGATGTTTCAAAGTCTAACTACTTACGGGTGATTAATGCTTTTACCCAAATTGAAGCAGTTAAGGCGTATTTATTTGCCAATTCTGAGTTTTCAGGTGAGGATTGGGATACGAAAATTGCAAGGGATATTTTCTGGGAAGAATCGATGCATGGTATCTATCCAGAAAATGTCGGGGTCAATGCTAGACTCTTTAAAGATGAGGATGATTTTTTTGATTATCTAGATCATTCTGCAATTTTTACTGCGGAACGTGATGGACAAACCTATTATTTTTATCCGATTCAGGCTAGGGACTATTTGGCTACACCTGAAATCCAAGCATTTGATCTTAATGGGGATGAGGTTCTTATTTACCCTCAAGAGAAAGATTTTGAAACTCATCGTAGTTATCAGTACCAAGACTTAACGACTCGCGGAACAGTTGAGTTTCGTAGTGTGTGTACTCAACCTCTAGATAGAACCTTCGCTTCAGCAGCTTTTCACTTGGGATTGTTGGTTAATTTAGATAAGTTAGTAGCTTACTTAGAAGTAGCACCTTTCTTTAAAGAATTTGGACGAAATTATAAGTTTTTAAGACGGCAATTTTCTAAAAAAAATCTTATAGCTGAGGAAGAAACTGCGATTATTGAATTTTCCAAAGACTTACTCCTTCTAGCTGAGGAAGGACTGGAGATGAGAAATAAGCAAGAAACGATCTATTTACAGCCTTTGAGAGAAGAATTGGGCCTATAAATTCTCTTATAAAGGGAGAATTTTCTGAAAAATCATGATATAATGGTAGAGACTATAGATAAAGGATAGAGAGTAATGACATTAGTTTATCAATCAACGCGTGATGCGAAAAATACAGTAACTGCTAGCCAAGCCATTTTGCAAGGTTTGGCGACGGACGGTGGTTTGTTTACACCGCTTACTTATCCAAAGATAGATTTGGACTTTGACAAATTGAAAGATGCTTCTTATCAGGAAGTTGCTAAGCTTGTTTTGTCAGCATTTTTAGATGACTTTACAGCTGAAGAGTTGGACTACTGTATCAACAATGCCTACGATAGCAAGTTTGATACTCCAGCTATCGCACCATTGGTGAAATTAGACGGACAATATAACTTGGAATTGTTCCATGGTTCAACAATTGCCTTTAAGGATATGGCCTTGTCTATTTTGCCATACTTTATGACAACAGCTGCTAAGAAGCATGGTTTAGAGAACAAGATTGTCATCTTAACAGCGACATCTGGTGATACTGGGAAAGCTGCTATGGCAGGGTTTGCGGATGTTCCTGGTACTGAGATTATCGTCTTTTATCCAAAGGATGGTGTCAGTAAGGTACAAGAGTTGCAAATGACCACTCAGATTGGCGACAATACTCATGTTATCGCTATTGATGGTAACTTTGATGATGCCCAAACTAATGTGAAGCATATGTTTAACGATGTGGCTCTTCGTGAGAAGTTGGCAGCCAACAAGTTGCAATTTTCATCGGCTAACTCTATGAATATTGGCCGTTTGGTGCCACAAATTGTCTACTATGTTTATGCCTACGCTCAGCTTGTTAAAACTGGTGAGATTGTAGCTGGTGAAAAGGTTAACTTCACGGTACCGACAGGAAACTTTGGAAATATCTTGGCTGCCTTTTATGCCAAACAAATCGGCTTACCAGTTGGTAAATTGATCTGTGCTTCAAATGACAACAATGTTTTGACAGACTTCTTCAAGACACGTGTTTACGACAAGAAGCGTGAGTTTAAGGTAACAACTAGTCCATCTATGGATATTTTGGTATCTTCAAACTTGGAGCGTTTGATTTTCCATCTTTTGGATAATAATGCGGTTAAAACAGCTGAACTCATGAATGCCTTGAACGAGCAAGGACAATATGAGTTGACAGACTTTGATGCAGAGATTCTTAATCTCTTTGCAGCAGAGTATGCGACTGAGGAAGAAACAGCGGCAGAAATCAAGCGTGTTTATGAGTCAGATTCTTATATCGAGGATCCACATACGGCGGTTGCCTCAGCAGTTTATAAGAAATACCAATCTGCTACTGGCGATGCGACTAAGACAGTGATTGCATCGACAGCTAGTCCATACAAGTTCCCAGTAGTTGCAGTAGAAGCTGTAACAGGGAAAGTTGGTTTGTCTGACTTTGAAGCCTTGGCTCAATTACATGATATTTCAGGAGTGGCAGTGCCAGCAGCCGTTGATGGGCTTGAAACAGCTCCTGTTCGTCACAAGACAACAGTGGCAGCTGCTGACATGCAAGCAGCGGTTGAGGCTTATCTAGGACTTTAAGACAGGGGGATTAAACTCGGTTGGGAAACCAACTGAGTTTCTTTTCATCAGGAGGAAGGATTGTTTAAGAAAAATAAAGACATTCTTAATATTGCCTTGCCAGCTATGGGCGAAAACTTTTTGCAGATGCTCATGGGGATGGTGGATAGTTACTTGGTAGCCCACTTGGGCTTGATAGCTATTTCAGGTGTATCAGTAGCTGGCAATATTATCACGATTTACCAGGCGATTTTCATCGCTCTGGGAGCTGCTATTTCCAGTGTTATTTCAAAAAATTTGGGGCAGAAGAATCAATTTATGCTAGCCTACCATGTGACCGAGTCCTTGAAGATTACCTTACTATTAAGTTTCCTTTTAGGAGCTTTGTCCATCTTCGCTGGGCAAGAGATAATAGGACTTTTGGGGACGGAGAGAGATGTAGCTGAGAGTGGAGGACTCTACCTATCCTTGGTGGGCGGATCGATTGTTCTCTTAGGTTTAATGACTAGTCTGGGAGCTTTGATTCGTGCAACGCATAATCCACGTTTGCCCCTCTATGTGAGTCTTTTATCCAATGCCTTGAATATTCTTTTTTCAAGTCTAGCTATTTTTGTTCTGGATATGGGGATAGCTGGTGTTGCTTGGGGGACAATTCTGTCTCGCTTGGTAGGTCTTGTGATTTTATGGTCGCAATTAAAGTTGCCTTTTGAGAAACCGACTTTTGGTTTAGATAAGGAACTATTGACCTTAGCTTTGCCAGCAGCTGGAGAGCGGCTTATGATGCGGGCTGGTGATGTCGTGATCATTGCCTTGGTCGTTTCTTTTGGAACGGAGGCAGTTGCTGGGAATGCAGTTGGAGAAGTCTTGACCCAGTTTAACTACATGCCTGCCTTTGGCGTAGCTACGGCAACGGTCATGCTGGTGGCCCGAGCAGTTGGAGAGGATAATTGGGAAAGAGTAGCTAGTTTGAGCAAGCAAACCTTTTGGCTTTCTCTGCTTCTCATGTTGCCCTTGACGCTTAGTGTCTATGCCTTGGGCATACCACTGACTCATCTCTATACGAATGATTCTCTAGCGGTGGAGGCTAGTGTGCTAGTGACACTGTTTTCACTACTTGGTACTCCTATGACGATAGGAACAGTCATCTATACAGCAGTCTGGCAGGGTTTGGGCAATGCTCGGCTTCCCTTTTATGCGACAAGTATAGGAATGTGGTGTATCCGCATTGGAACAGGATATCTGATGGGGATTGTGCTTGGTTGGGGCTTGCCTGGTATTTGGGCCGGAACCCTTTTGGATAATGGTTTTCGTTGGTTATTTCTACGTTACCGTTACCAGCGTTATATGAGCTTGAAAGGATAGGAAATGCAAAAAACAGCTTTTATTTGGGATTTAGATGGGACTTTATTGGACTCTTATGAAGCGATTTTGTCAGGGATTGAGGAAACTTTTGGTCAGTTTTCTATTCCTTATGATAAGGAGCAGGTGAGAGAGTTTATCCTCAAGTTTTCTGTGCAGGATTTACTTATGCAGGTGGCAGAAGAGCGAAAGATAGATGTGGAAGTGCTAAATCAAGTGCGTGCCCAGAGTCTGGCTGAAAAAAATGCCCAGGTAGTTTTGATGCCAGGTGCGCGTGAAGTGTTAGCTTGGGCGAAAGAAACGGGGATTCAGCAATTTGTTTACACTCATAAGGGAGACAATGCTTTTACCATTCTCAGAGACTTGGGTTTGGAATCTCATTTTACAGAGATTTTAACCAGTCAGAGTGGCTTTGCGCGGAAGCCAAGTCCAGAAGCGGCTAACTATCTGATAGACAAGTATCAGTTGAATCATGATAATACTTATTATATAGGGGATCGGACTCTGGATGTGGAATTTGCCCAGAATAGTGGGATTCAAAGTATCAACTTTTTAGAGTCGACTTATGAAGGAAATCACAGGATTCAAGCGTTAGCAGACATTTCCCGTTTTTTTAAGGCTGAGCGATAAAAAGATTGTGTCAGTTTTGTGACAGAGACCTAACAAACTATTTCAAGTAACCGAGTTTGTTACAAGGAATAGACAGTTCTGTTAAATAGGCCCAAGAGGGCTTTTTTTCTGCATTTTTTGTGTTATGATAGACAGGTACTCATTTGAAAGGAATTTGAAAGAATGAAGAAAAGAATATTATTAGCCTCAACAGTAGCCTTGTCTTTTGCCCCAGTATTGGCAACTCAAGCAGAAGAAGTTCTTTGGACTGCACGTAGTGTTGAGCAAATCCAAAACGATTTGACTAAAACGGACAACAAAACAAGTTATACCGTTCAGTATGGTGATACCTTGAGCACTATTGCAGAAGCCTTGGGTGTAGATGTCACAGTTCTTGCGAATTTGAATAAAATCACGAATATGGACTTGATTTTCCCAGAAACTGTTTTGACAACGACCGTCAATGAAGCAGAAGAGGTAACGGAAGTTGAAATCCAAACTCCTCAAGCAGACTCTAGTGAAGAAGTGACAACTGCGACAGCAGATTTGACAACCAATCAAGTGACCGTAGATGATCAAACTGTTCAAGTTGCAGATCTTTCTCAACCAATTGCAGAAGCTCCAAAAGAAGTAGAAACTACAAGTACAAAAGAAGTAGCAACAAGTTCAGAAGTTACAGAGACAGTGACTGCTTCAGAAGAAGTCGCGCCTTCTACAGGAACTTCTGTTTCAGAGGGGCAAACAACCGAAACAAGCAATGCAGTTGCAGAAGCAGCTCCTCAGGCAACGACTCCAGCTGAGAAGCAGGAAACACAAGAAAGCCCTCAAATCGAGTTAGCAGTGGAAGCAACTACAACACCAGTAGAAGAAAAAGCGCCTGAAACAACTGCAACAAGTTCAGAAGAAGCAAAAGAAGCCTCATCAAATGAAGCTACACCAGCAGTTTCTACTTATCAACCAGAAGAGAAGAAAACAGTTTCAACAACTTACGCAGCTCCAGCTGCGCCCGATTATGCTGGACTTGCGGTAGCAAAATCTGAAAATGCAGGCCTTCAACCACAAACAGCTGCCTTTAAAGAAGAAATTGCCAACTTGTTTGGCATCACATCCTTTAGTGGTTACCGTCCAGGAGACAGCGGTGATCACGGAAAAGGTTTGGCTATCGACTTTATGGTACCAGAAGGTTCAGAACTAGGGGATAAGATTGCGGAATACGCTATTCAAAATATGGCCAGCCGTGGAATTAGTTATATTGTCTGGAAACAGCGTTTTTATGCTCCATTCGATAGCAAATATGGACCAGCTAATACTTGGAACCCAATGCCAGACCGTGGTAGCGTGACAGAAAACCACTATGACCACGTTCACGTTTCAATGAATGGATAAACCAGACTTGGTAATATCATTTTGACGAATGAGATCTAGCTTTCGTGATAGGAAGCGAGTCTCGTTCGTTTTTTTCTTTGTCATACTCTTCGAAAATCTCTTCAAACCACGTCAGTTTTATCTGCAACCTCAAAGCTGTGCTTTGAGCAACCTACGGCTAGCTTCCTAGTTTGCTCTTTGATTTTCATTGAGTATCAATATGAATGGAAAATGGGAAGTTTCCATCTTGTAATAATCCAAGCATAATTCTTGTAATCTATTTTACTTTATATCATACTTGATTAGTCAACTATTGATGAATCAAGGGAAAGAAAAAGAGAAAAGAAATGATAGAGATTCAAGATCTGCTCTATCAACTCCGTTTGTCTGAGCAAGCGAGTACGCAATTGTTTGAAAAAAGACTTGGGATTAGTTTGACACGGTATCAGATTTTATTATTTTTGTTGAAGCATTCCCCTTGTAATCAAATAGCAGTTCAGGAGCGTTTGAAGATTGATCAGGCCGCTTTAACCCGACATTTCAAGATTTTAGAAAAGGAAGGTTTGGTGGATCGTCATCGTAATCCTAAAAATCAGCGGGAAGTGTTGGTAGAGGCTACAAAGTATGCCAAGGAGCAGTTAGTGGTGAATCCCCCTCTGCAACATATCAAGGTTGAGGAAGAGATGGAAAGTATCTTAAAAGAGTCTGAAAGAACAGAACTCAGCCGTTTAGTAAACAAATTAGTTTTGGGGATTGAAAATATAGAAATTTAAGGAGAAATAGCTGTCAATTATGACAATCATTTTAGCAACGATTGTTGCTTTGGAACATTTTTACATTTTTTATTTGGAAAGTATTGCAACGCAATCAGATGTGACTAGTCGTCTCTTTAACATGGAAAAGGAAGAACTGGCTCGTCCGTCTGTAAGTTCATTGTTTAAAAATCAAGGGATTTATAATGCTCTGCTAGGAGTCTTTCTCTTGTATGGGATTTATTTCTCACAGAATTTAGAAATTGTGACTATTTTTGTTTTATTTGTGATTGGTGCTGCGGCTTATGGCTCTCTCACAGCAGATAAAAAAATTATTTTAAAGCAAGGCGGACCAGCTATTTTGACCTTGATCAGTATTTTACTCTTTAAATAAACTTTAATGCCAGTCTTATCCTCGCTAGTCCTTTTCACTCCAGAATAAGGGAAATATGTTATACTTGTTTTTAAGAAAAGAGTCTCATTGAATTGGTTCTAAGGAGTTAGAAATGAAAGTATTAGTGACAGGTTTTGAGCCCTTTGGAGGGGAAAAGGTCAATCCAGCTTTGGAGGCCATTAAAGGTTTACCAGCTAAAATCCATGGTGCTGAGGTTCGTTGGCTAGAAGTGCCGACAGTTTTTCACAAATCGGCTCAAGTATTGGAAGAAGAGATGAGTCGTTATCAACCTGATTTTGTCCTTTGTATTGGCCAAGCAGGTGGAAGATCTAGCTTGACACCTGAGCGAGTAGCTATTAATCAAGATGATGCACGGATTCCTGATAATGAGGGTAATCAACCGATTGACCTTCCCATTCGCCCAGACGGTGCTCCGGCCTACTTTAGTAGTCTGCCGATTAAAGCGATGGTTCAAGCTATAAAAAAAGAGGGCTTGCCGGCCTCTGTTTCCAATACTGCAGGGACTTTTGTCTGCAATCATTTGATGTATCAGGCCCTCTATTTGGTAGAAAAGAAATTTCCACATGTTAAGGCAGGTTTTATGCATATTCCTTATATGATGGAACAGGTGGTGAATCGACCGACTACCCCAGCTATGAGTTTAGTGGATATTAGGCGAGGGATAGAAGCGGCAATCGGCGCCATTATCGAACATGGAGATCAAGACCTCAAGTTGGTAGGCGGAGAAACTCATTGATAGAAAAAAGCTTGAGGGAAAAACCTTCAAGCTTTTGGACGTTTTCGAGCCAATACTGCTCGGTAAAAAATCATTTTATTAATTTGAATGTAGGGTAGGAGTGAAAAACTAGCCCTACCAGGGGTAGTTTAGTTGGTATTTTTTACTAAGTGCTGCTCTAAGTACTGCTCTATAAAAGCTGATTTTAGTACATTGGATATAAGGTAGGAGTAAAAAACTAGCAATGCCAAAGGTAATCCAATTGAGGAAGTACCAAGGAAGAAGCTGTAAATCTAGGACAAAGTGCTGGAACTTGTAGCCCTTCATAAAGGAACGGCTAGTTTTTAGGATTCGTCTTGGTGAGGCCTGTCCTAGGTCTAGACTATAACAGAGAAGAAATTCCACCTGTGAATAGGCATAATACTGTGGAATATAGAGGATATTTCCTACAATGATCAAGATGAGACTTGCAAGAAAGTAGAGTCCAAAGACCATGAGGAAACGCTCGGTTTCAACTGATGAGAGATCTAGATTTGGAAACTCAGGATGTAGGGTGACGAATTTTTTGGCTAAAAAGCTACTATAAAAGAGGAAGTAAATCCCAAGTAAATTAGGGATACTCCATAAAAAGAGATAGAAACGTTTGAGAAGTAGGGTCAAAAAGGTTTGAGAAAAGCGCTCCTCATCAAAGAGAGCTAGGCTGTTTTTTACAGATGGCTCCGTTTTAGAATCTTTCATGAGTGTCAGTGTTGCATAGACGGAACTGGTCAAAAGAATAGTCCCGATAAAGGAGACTAGTAGAGGAAAGAGGTAGGCTTGAAGTATTTGACCAAGTATGCTGAAAAATGGCTGTTCTAAAACAGTCCCGTGGATCCGAGATAAGGGATTAAGAAAACCAGATAAGATGACCAGCATACTGGGAAGGATATAGAGGAGAAAGAGACGGGGGGTGTCAGCCTGAAAATGTTTTGACTCCTGACGAATTGTTTTTAAATCAATTTTTGGATAGTTCATTCTCTTATTATACCATAGTTCGTGACAGTTCCAGCTTTTTTTGATAAAATCATACAGTATGCCCTTGGGCACAAAGTATGAACTGGGACTGTCTTTCTCAGCTTCGGAGGTAAAAAATGTCAGATTCACCAATCAAATATCGTTTGATTAAGAAAGAAAAACACACGGGAGCTCGTCTGGGAGAAATCATCACCCCCCACGGTACCTTCCCGACACCTATGTTTATGCCAGTTGGGACTCAAGCCACTGTCAAAACTCAGTCGCCTGAAGAATTGAAGGAGATGGGTTCGGGAATTATCCTGTCAAACACCTATCATCTATGGCTTCGTCCTGGAGATGAACTCATCGCACGCGCAGGCGGTCTTCATAAGTTCATGAACTGGGATCAGCCAATCTTGACGGATAGTGGTGGTTTCCAGGTTTATTCCTTAGCAGATAGCCGTAATATCACAGAAGAAGGGGTAACTTTTAAAAACCATCTCAATGGTTCTAAGATGTTCCTATCGCCAGAAAAAGCCATCTCTATTCAGAATAATTTGGGTTCAGACATCATGATGTCCTTTGACGAATGTCCTCAGTTTTATCAACCTTACGACTACGTTAAGAAATCAATCGAGCGTACCAGTCGTTGGGCTGAGCGTGGTTTGAAGGCTCATCGTCGTCCACATGACCAAGGCTTGTTTGGAATTGTGCAGGGGGCTGGATTTGAAGACCTGCGTCGCCAATCAGCTCACGACCTTGTCAGCATGGATTTCCCAGGCTACTCTATCGGTGGTTTGGCAGTGGGAGAAACCCACGAAGAGATGAATGCTGTCTTGGACTTCACAACTCAACTGCTGCCAGAAACTAAACCTCGCTATTTGATGGGTGTGGGAGCGCCAGATAGCTTGATCGATGGGGTGATTCGTGGGGTGGATATGTTTGACTGTGTCTTGCCGACTCGTATCGCTCGTAATGGGACTTGTATGACCAGTCAGGGACGTTTGGTTGTCAAAAATGCCCAGTTTGCTGAGGACTTTACGCCACTAGATCCTGAGTGTGATTGCTACACATGTAAGAACTACACACGCGCCTACCTTCGTCACCTGCTCAAGGCTGATGAAACCTTTGGTATCCGCTTGACTAGCTACCACAATCTTTACTTCTTGCTTAACCTGATGAAGCAAGTGCGACAAGCCATCATGGATGACAATCTTTTGGAATTTCGTGAGTATTTTGTTGAAAAATATGGCTATAATAAGTCAGGACGTAATTTCTAAAATGGAATGGATATAAGCTAAAAATCCTAAGTTTTCTCTTAGGATTTTTCTTCTTTTTTTGATAGAATAAAGTGTATAATGAAAGGGAGAATAAACTCGTATGCGCATTAAATGGTTTTCCTTGATTAGGATTACAGGTTTACTATTGGTACTCTTGTATCATTTCTTTCAGACTATCTTTCCTGGAGGATTTTTCGGGGTAGATGTCTTTTTCACATTTTCAGGCTTTCTGATTACAGCTCTACTCATCGAAGAATTTTCTAAAAATCATGAGATTGATTTGGTAGGATTTTTTAGGAGACGCTTTTATCGGATTGTGCCACCTGTGGTTTTGATGATCTTGGTAACCATGCCTTTTACTTTCTTGGTTCGCCAAGACTATGTTGCTGGAATTGGTGGTCAAATTGCGGGTGTTTTAGGCTTTATGACCAACTTCTATGAACTGCTAACAGGTGGGAGTTATGAATCTCAGTTCATTCCTCATTTGTTTGTCCATAATTGGAGCTTGGCTGTTGAGGTGCACTACTATATCCTCTGGGGATTGGCAGTTTGGTTCTTATCCAAACAGTCTAAATCAAATGGTCAGTTGAGAGGAATGGTCTTTCTCTTATCTGCTGCTGCTTTCTTGATCAGCTTCTTCTCCATGTTTATTGGTAGTTTTCTAGTAACTTCTTATTCCTCTGTTTATTTCTCCAGCTTAACTCATGTCTATCCATTCTTTCTGGGAAGTATCTTAGCAACGATTGTAGGTGTTCGTCAGACGACTTCCCTGGTCAAGCAGTTGGATAGAATCTGGGATTTACGAAAGACCCTGTTAGTTTTTGGAGGAGGCTTTGGTTTCCTAGTTCTTTTGATCTTCTTTGTCAAATTCACCTATCTTTTTGCCTATCTTATCGGCTTTTTACTTGCCAGTCTTGCAGCCCTTGCTATGATATTGGCAGCGCGTGTTTTACATGAAAAGACTCCTAACGTGCAGGAGCCAAAGATTATCAGCTTTTTAGCGGATACTAGCTATGCGGTTTATCTTTTCCATTGGCCTTTCTACATCATTTTCTCACAGTTGACATCAAATCTTCTTGCTGTGTTACTGACTTTGATTTTTTCTTATGGATTTGCCAGCCTATCATTTTATGTGTTGGAACCTTGGATTGCAGGAAAGGACACACCTATTATACAAACCCTTCGTCCCCTGCCTTATATCCATACAATCCTTGCAGCAAGCACAGGAACCTTGACCATCATTGTCTGCACGGTGACCTTGTTGGCACCACAAGTCGGAGCTTTTGAGACAGATTTAACTGTCAATGGCTTGAAGCAAGCCGCGACAAATATTGCCCAGACCAAGTTGATGGCAGAACGGGCAGATGCAAACAGTTTGGGAATTGCTGATGGTACTATGCTAATTGGTGACTCAGTGGCTCTAAGGGCCAATACACCTCTGCAGACAGCCCTTCCTGGAGCGCAGATTAATGCGCAGGTCAGCAGAACAACCAAGACTGCCAATGAAATCATGCTAAACAATAGCCAGAATAAATTTTTACCAAAGATGGTTGTCATTGCAACAGGGGTAAATAATCCTGAAAATTACAAGGAAGATTGGGATAGTATCGTGAAAAATCTTCCTAAGGGACACCATATGGTTTTGGTGACTCCTTATGAGGGAGATAAGAC
>OKWA01000944.1_pt1 | contig 11750 bp, 7 predicted proteins | sample 1606861 | NCBI WGS metagenome assembly OKWA01 (sample SAMN03281007, study PRJEB24777) | human gut metagenome | isolation source: fecal sample PR166 from 1 month old female Malay infant, vaginally... | reverse complement strand
GAAGCTGAACAGTCGCTGATCACCGTAGAAGGCGACAAAGCCTCTATGGAAGTCCCGTCTCCGCAGGCTGGCGTCGTGAAAGAGATTAAAGTCTCCGTCGGCGACAAAACCGAGACTGGCAAACTGATTATGATTTTCGATTCCGCCGAGGGTGCAGCCGCCGCTGCACCTGCGCAGGAAGAGAAGAAAGAAGCCGCTCCGGCCGCCGCTGCTCCAGCGGCTGCCGCGGCAGCGAAAGAAGTTCACGTCCCGGATATCGGCGGCGATGAAGTCGAAGTCACTGAGATCATGGTTAAAGTGGGCGACACCATCGCCGCTGAGCAATCCCTGATCACCGTAGAAGGCGATAAAGCCTCTATGGAAGTTCCGGCGCCGTTCGCCGGTACCGTCAAAGAGATCAAAATCAATACCGGCGATAAAGTTTCCACCGGCTCCCTGATTATGATCTTCGAAGTGGCGGGCGCTGCGCCAGCAGCCGCTCCGGCACAGGCTGCCGCGCCGGCTGCTGCGGCTCCGGCTGCCGCAGCAGGCGTGAAAGATGTTAACGTCCCGGACATCGGCGGCGACGAAGTTGAAGTCACCGAAGTGATGGTTAAAGTCGGCGATAAAGTCGCGGCGGAACAGTCCCTGATCACCGTAGAGGGCGACAAAGCCTCTATGGAAGTTCCGGCGCCGTTCGCGGGTACCGTTAAAGAGATCAAAATCAGCACCGGCGATAAAGTCAAAACCGGTTCCCTGATCATGGTCTTCGAAGTGGAAGGCGCTGCGCCTGCCGCCGCTCCGGCTCAGGCTGCTGCACCGGCACCAGCTGCTGCCCCGGCTCAGGCCGCTAAGCCTGCCGCTGCGCCGGCTGCGAAAACAGAAGGTAAAAGCGAATTCGCTGAAAACGATGCCTACGTTCACGCGACCCCGCTGATTCGCCGCCTGGCGCGCGAGTTCGGTGTTAACCTGGCGAAAGTGAAAGGCACCGGCCGTAAAGGTCGTATCCTGCGCGAAGACGTTCAGGCTTACGTGAAAGACGCGGTTAAACGCGCTGAATCCGCACCGGCGGCTGCCGCTGGCGGCGGTATCCCGGGCATGCTGCCGTGGCCGAAGGTTGACTTCAGCAAGTTTGGCGAAGTCGAAGAAGTGGAGCTGGGTCGTATCCAGAAAATCTCTGGCGCCAACCTGAGCCGTAACTGGGTGATGATCCCACACGTTACCCACTTCGACAAAACCGATATCACCGATCTGGAAGCGTTCCGCAAGCAGCAGAATGCCGAAGCTGAGAAGCGTAAACTGGACGTGAAATTCACTCCAGTGGTCTTCATCATGAAAGCGGTTGCCGCTGCGCTTGAGCAGATGCCGCGCTTCAACAGCTCGCTCTCCGAAGATGGTCAGCGCCTGACGTTGAAGAAATACATCAACATCGGTGTGGCGGTGGATACCCCGAACGGTCTGGTGGTTCCGGTCTTCAAAGACGTGAACAAGAAGAGCATCACCGAGCTGTCTCGTGAATTGACCACCATCTCGAAGAAAGCGCGCGATGGCAAACTGACGGCTGGCGAAATGCAGGGCGGTTGCTTCACCATCTCCAGCATCGGCGGCCTGGGTACCACCCACTTCGCGCCGATTGTTAACGCGCCGGAAGTGGCCATCCTCGGCGTGTCTAAGTCCGCGATGGAGCCGGTATGGAATGGTAAAGAGTTTGTGCCGCGCCTGATGCTGCCGATCTCTCTGTCCTTCGACCACCGCGTCATCGACGGTGCTGATGGTGCCCGCTTCATTACCATCATTAACAACACCCTGAGCGACATTCGCCGCCTGGTGATGTAATCGAAAAAGCCGGCCTGACGGCCGGCTTTTTTCTGATAACCTCAGGCTGTTGGGGATTATCAGCAACAAAGGACAAAATCGTTTGCCGTTTGTTGTTTAAAAATTGTTAACAATTTTGTAAAATACACGCGGATAGAACGTCCCGGTGGACTTGGGCGTAAGAATAATAGCGTCAGACCCGCCGGATATAAATTACAGAGGTCATGATGAGTACTGAAATCAAAACTCAGGTCGTGGTACTTGGGGCAGGCCCCGCAGGTTACTCTGCAGCCTTCCGTTGCGCTGATTTAGGTCTGGAAACCGTCATCGTAGAACGTTACAGCACCCTCGGTGGTGTTTGTCTGAACGTGGGTTGTATCCCTTCTAAAGCGCTGCTGCACGTGGCAAAAGTTATCGAAGAAGCGAAAGCGCTGGCCGAACACGGCATCGTTTTCGGCGAACCGAAAACTGACATTGACAAGATCCGCACCTGGAAAGAAAAAGTCATCACTCAGCTGACCGGTGGTCTGGCTGGCATGGCCAAAGGTCGTAAAGTGAAGGTGGTTAACGGTCTGGGTAAATTTACCGGCGCTAACACCCTGGAAGTGGAAGGCGAAAACGGCAAAACCGTGATCAACTTCGACAACGCCATCATCGCGGCGGGTTCCCGTCCGATTCAGCTGCCGTTTATCCCGCATGAAGATCCGCGCGTATGGGACTCCACCGACGCGCTGGAACTGAAATCTGTACCGAAACGCATGCTGGTGATGGGCGGCGGTATCATCGGTCTGGAAATGGGTACCGTATACCATGCGCTGGGTTCAGAGATTGACGTGGTAGAAATGTTCGACCAGGTTATCCCGGCTGCCGACAAAGACGTGGTGAAAGTCTTCACCAAACGCATCAGCAAGAAATTTAACCTGATGCTGGAAACCAAAGTGACTGCCGTTGAAGCGAAAGAAGACGGTATTTACGTTTCCATGGAAGGTAAAAAAGCACCGGCGGAAGCGCAGCGTTACGACGCAGTGCTGGTCGCTATCGGCCGCGTCCCGAACGGTAAAAACCTCGATGCAGGTAAAGCTGGCGTGGAAGTTGACGATCGCGGCTTCATCCGCGTTGACAAACAAATGCGCACCAACGTGCCGCACATCTTTGCTATCGGCGATATCGTCGGCCAGCCGATGCTGGCGCACAAAGGTGTCCATGAAGGCCACGTTGCCGCAGAAGTTATCTCCGGTCTGAAACACTACTTCGATCCGAAAGTGATCCCATCCATCGCCTACACTGAACCAGAAGTGGCATGGGTCGGTCTGACCGAGAAAGAAGCGAAAGAGAAAGGCATCAGCTACGAAACCGCCACCTTCCCGTGGGCTGCTTCTGGTCGTGCTATCGCTTCCGACTGCGCAGACGGTATGACCAAACTGATCTTCGACAAAGAGACCCACCGTGTTATCGGCGGCGCGATTGTCGGCACCAACGGCGGCGAGCTGCTGGGTGAGATCGGCCTGGCTATCGAGATGGGCTGTGACGCTGAAGACATCGCCCTGACCATCCACGCTCACCCGACTCTGCACGAGTCCGTTGGCCTGGCGGCGGAAGTGTTCGAAGGCAGCATCACCGACCTGCCAAACGCCAAAGCGAAGAAAAAGTAACTTTTTCTTTCAGGAAAAAAGCATAAGCGGCTCCGGGAGCCGCTTTTTTTATGCCTGATGTTTAGAACTATGTCACTGTTCATAAACCGCTACACCTCATACATACTTTGAAAATAGTCACTCAGTAAACTTATAGGTAGTTAACGATATCGATGAGGTGTGAGATGAAACGCTTTTTAACCACAGCGCTGGTCGCTGCAACGTTTTTTACCGGTGTGGCTTACGCCGCTGACGCCAACATTCCCTGGGCGGACAACAGCGGCGGTACGGAAACGACCCACATTGCGGCGATGGGCCAGGATCTGAATGCCCAGCATCAGCAGGTGACGAAGACCAATGAAGGGGTATGGGCGGCGAATTCCGGTAGCATCAGCGCTGACGAAGCGGCATTATCCAGCACAAAACCAGCCTTTGCCGGCGATCCTTCTCTGATGCCTCACCAGGGCTAAGTGAATGAAAACGCCCGGTTGCGTGAGTGCAACCGGGCGTTTTTTTTAAGGTTCTGCCACCTGCCAGCCGGCGTCAGCGTCGGGGGTAAAGCGCGTTATCTCCTGTGCCTTTGCGGCGCTCTCTTCACCGAGATTGGCCTGATAGACCCTATCCTGTTGATCGATCATAAAGCTCATCACGCCGGTTTCACCCCAGGCTATCGGCCAGGCCAGCAAGGCGACGCTCTGGTCATCGCGACCGGCGATAATTCGAAAGCGATAGCCATGGTAGCCGCTACCGGGCACAGTCGGGCTAAAGGCCGGACCGAGCGGGCTTGGCGCTTCGCCCGGCGAAGTTGGCCAGTACAAGCCATCTTTTTTGCCTTCGCTACTGATGATTTTCTGCGCCCAGCGGTGGTTCAGATGATAATAGTCCTGCTGGGCATCAACATAGGCATGCATGGCGGCGATCGCCGAAAGCTCATTGCGGCCGATGGCGCGGGTGAGGATCTCCTCTTCGCCAGCGGCCATATCAAAGCGCCATCCCTCAGACGTTTTTACGATAGGCACGGGCAGACGCCATGCCTCGCTACCGACATCGAGCCAGGCTTTGTCACCCTGCAGGATGATGACATGTTTCACCTGCCAGTCGCGTTGAAAGCGATCGACGGCGGCAGGGTCGATCCCGTCCGTGGGTAAAAACTGCTGCCAGTTATCGCCGAGTACTTCGCTCAGCGCGGCTTCATTAGGCTGGCTGATCGCTTCGGCCAGCGCAGCTGCGGCCTGTTCCGGCGTGGCAAACTGCTGTTGGGCGAAGGCGGCAAGCGGCGACAGCATTAACGTAAACAGGGCAACGGATAATGGGTTTCTCATTCTGCTCATCCTTAGCGGCGACGCAGTTCATGGTGTTCGGAAAGACGTTCTCTGGCGCCATCGCGTAACTCGCGGTTTACGCCGGAAAACTGGCGGCTCTGCAGTCCTCGTTCCTGCTGCGCTTGCCAGGAGGGGGCGCGGCTTTCGTTGCCGCTAAGGGCGTTGGCGCGCAGATGGCTGAGCGTCTGCTGACGCTGGGCTGGCGTGGCGGACTGGAACTGCTGCCGGCGCTGCTGCTGCTGAGGTGTGCGGTTCTGCTCGTGGCTCCTGGCGGCTTCTCGACGCTGCTGTTGCTGCGGCGTGGGGTTTTTCAGCTGCGTTTTTGCCGCCTCGCGACGCTGCTGTTGGGTCGGCGTACTGTCGTAACCGCGGTAATTACTGCGTTGGGTGGCTTGCTTCAGCTGCGCCGAGGCCGCCTGACGCTGGGCGTCGCGTGAGGTGTTGTTTGCCGCCAGATTGCCCGCTGTGGCCGTCGGTACGTTATGCTGCAGCTGGGTCATCGCTGCCTGGCGCTGCGCTTCGCGATCGACTGGCGCATGTTGGGTCGCGCTCAGTCCGCCGGAAACGTTGGTCTGATGGAAGCGCTGAGCTACCGTATTATCGGGATACGGTGTGTGTCCGCGATAGGCAGGATTGTGCTGCCAGTTAACGTGGTTTCCCGGCAGGTTTTCTCCTGTTATATGATTGAAATTATTTACATTAATATTGATGTTATCGCCATTATGCGAGTAATCGCCGTGGTGGTAGTCGTCATCGTGATGGTGATGGTCATCATCATCCCAGTCGATACTGCTGAACAGCGCCCAGGTGGTGGCCACGCCGAGGCTGTACCCGAAGCCTTTGACGAAGCTATCGGTAAATTGCTCCCCGGGAGGGGGCGGCAGATAGACCGGCGGATAGGCGCTGTTCGGCCAGGTACCATAGACGGTGGAGGGGTTATAGCTGGGAACATAGACCACCTGTGGATTGGTCGGCTCTATTTTAATGACCTGCGTGGGCGCAGGCGCCGCTGTGTGGGCGGTTGCGGTTGCTGCCGTGCTGCTGCTGGCTGAAACCGGTGCGACAGGGGTGACAATCACTTTCTGCTGCGGTGTGGATTTCAGCGTCCCGGTTTGTTGGGCAATGGCGCGCAGGCGCTGCACTGAATCCATCACATCATGCGGCTGGGCCAAAAACGCATTGCCAAGATTTTCCACCCAGGGCGGATTCTCGCCCATCATCGCCAGCAGGGCAGGGAAAGCGACAAGAGATTTGACGCTAGGGTCCCACGGCTGGCTGGCAACCGCCTGCACGGCCGCATCCCCTTTCATCGCGGGGTTATCCTGGGACCACTGGACCGCCTGCAGGACGTTGTCGGGATAAGTGGAGGCCATCAACACCTGCGACAGCAGACTGTCCGGGTAGAGCGCGATAGGGGCGACCCACTGATCAATTTGCGCCTGGGTGTAAGTGGCGGCCACCGGCTGTGTCGTCGACGCTGCGGGCGCTGGCGCTTGCTGCGCAGGCGGTTCAGCGATCGTCGCTGGGGTTCGGCTTTGCACATAGAGTGTTCCTGCCGCCGCGAGTAAGCCAGCGCTACAGAGCAGGGCGATAATATGGGGGTTGAACGGCAGTGACATGGAAACTCCTGACCCAAAAAGTAACCCATCTCGCTAAAGTATCTGCGAAAACGGCGCGTTTGCTGAGTATAAGTAAGCGGTATGGCTTTTTATTGATTATTGTTGGGATCGGCCCGTGGCGTTGTACGCGGAAAGGAATTTTTGTCGTGGGATTTGAACAGAAAGCCTGCAATATCCTGCCCTTAACGATTCAGCTAAATTTTAATGTTGCTTTTTTGTAAACAGATTAACACCTTTCAAAAATCCTGCTATGCTGCCGACGCGGTATCGGGCATTTACCCTACAAACTGCTGTCTCACAGGAGCGTGAAGAAAATCGCCCAGCCACTAAATCCTTCAAGATGCGTCACGCGGCAAGCTAAGCCAGGACAGAGGCAGATTGATTGAAGACGTGTAGGCCGCATTATGACAATGAGAGCGAGGAGAACCGTCGTGCTAGAAGAATACCGTAAGCACGTAGCTGAGCGTGCCGCCATGGGGATTGTTGCCAAACCCTTAGATGCAACCCAAATGGCCGCGCTGGTAGAACTGCTGAAAAACCCGCCTGCGGGCGAAGAAGAATTCCTGTTAGACCTGCTGATTAACCGTGTACCGCCGGGCGTCGACGAAGCCGCCTATGTTAAAGCTGGATTCCTTGCCGCGATCGCCAAAGGCGAAGCGACCTCCCCCCTGGTTACCCCTGAAAAAGCCGTTGAACTGCTGGGCACCATGCAGGGCGGTTACAATATCCATCCGCTGATCGATGCGCTGGACGACGCGAAACTGGCGCCGATTGCCGCGAAAGCGCTCTCCCATACCCTGCTGATGTTCGATAACTTCTACGACGTGGAAGAGAAAGCCAAAGCGGGTAACGAGCATGCTAAACAGGTTATGCAATCCTGGGCTGACGCCGAGTGGTTCCTGAACCGTCCGCAGCTGGCAGAGAAAATCACTGTTACCGTCTTCAAGGTCACCGGCGAAACGAACACCGATGATCTCTCTCCGGCGCCGGATGCGTGGTCGCGTCCGGATATCCCGCTGCATGCGCTGGCAATGCTCAAAAACCCCCGCGAAGGCATTGAGCCGGATCAGCCGGGCGTGGTTGGCCCAATCAAACAGATCGAAGCCCTGCAGCAGAAAGGCTACCCGCTGGCCTACGTCGGCGACGTGGTCGGGACCGGTTCTTCACGTAAATCCGCCACCAACTCGGTGCTGTGGTTTATGGGCGACGATATCCCGAACGTGCCGAACAAGCGCGGCGGCGGCCTGTGTCTGGGCGGTAAAATCGCGCCAATTTTCTTCAACACCATGGAAGATGCGGGCGCGCTGCCTATCGAAGTTGATGTGTCTAACCTGAACATGGGCGACGTAATCGACGTTTACCCGTTCAAAGGCGAAGTGCGTAACCACGAGACCAACGAACTGCTGGCCAGCTTCGAGCTGAAAACCGATGTGCTGATCGACGAAGTGCGCGCCGGCGGCCGTATTCCGCTGATCATCGGTCGCGGTCTGACCACCAAAGCGCGTGAAGCGCTGGGCCTGCCGCACAGCGATGTCTTCCGTCAGGCGAAAGACGTGGCGGAAAGCACCCGCGGCTTCTCGCTGGCGCAGAAAATGGTTGGCCGCGCCTGCGGCGTTGCCGGTATCCGTCCGGGCGCTTATTGCGAACCGAAAATGACCTCCGTCGGTTCTCAGGACACCACCGGTCCAATGACCCGTGATGAGCTGAAAGACCTGGCGTGCCTGGGCTTCTCTGCAGACCTGGTGATGCAGTCCTTCTGCCACACCGCGGCCTACCCGAAGCCGGTTGACGTTACCACGCACCACACTCTGCCGGACTTCATCATGAACCGCGGCGGTGTTTCTCTGCGTCCGGGCGATGGCGTGATTCACTCCTGGCTGAACCGCATGCTGCTGCCGGATACCGTGGGTACCGGCGGTGACTCCCACACCCGTTTCCCAATCGGCATCTCCTTCCCGGCAGGCTCTGGTCTGGTGGCCTTCGCCGCCGCGACCGGCGTGATGCCGCTGGATATGCCGGAATCGGTGCTGGTGCGTTTCAAAGGTAAAATGCAGCCGGGGATCACCCTGCGTGACCTGGTCCACGCCATCCCGCTGTACGCCATCAAGCAGGGCCTGCTGACCGTGGAGAAGAAAGGTAAGAAAAACATCTTCTCTGGTCGCATCCTCGAGATCGAAGGTCTGCCGGATCTGAAAGTCGAGCAGGCGTTCGAGTTGACCGATGCCTCGGCGGAGCGTTCTGCCGCCGGCTGCACCATCAAGCTGAATAAAGAGCCGATCGTTGAGTATCTGAACTCCAACATCGTTCTGCTGAAGTGGATGATCGCCGAAGGCTACGGCGACCGCCGTACCCTGGAGCGTCGTATCCAGGGCATGGAAAAATGGCTGGCGGATCCGCAGCTGCTGGAAGCCGATGCTGACGCGGAATACGCGGCAGTGATCGACATCGATCTGGCGGATATTAAAGAGCCGATTCTATGCGCGCCGAACGATCCGGACGATGCCCGCCTGCTGTCTGATGTGCAGGGCGAGAAGATCGACGAAGTGTTCATCGGCTCCTGCATGACCAACATCGGCCACTTCCGTGCCGCCGGTAAGCTGCTGGATAGCCACAAAGGCCAACTGCCGACTCGCCTGTGGGTGGCGCCGCCAACCCGTATGGATGCCGCGCAGCTGACCGAAGAAGGCTACTATAGCGTGTTTGGTAAGAGCGGGGCGCGTATCGAAATCCCAGGCTGTTCCCTGTGTATGGGTAACCAGGCGCGCGTGGCCGACGGCGCGACGGTGGTTTCCACCTCCACTCGTAACTTCCCGAACCGTTTAGGTACCGGCGCTAACGTCTATCTGGCCTCTGCCGAACTGGCAGCGGTGGCTTCTCTGCTCGGCAAACTGCCGACGCCGGAAGAGTACCAGACCTTCGTGGCGCAGGTGGATAAGACGGCGGAAGATACCTACCGTTATCTGAACTTCAACCAGCTGGATCAGTACACTGAAAAAGCTGACGGCGTGATCTTCCAGACCGCGGTGTAAACCATTCGGTCAGCCTGGCTGACCGTTTGGCGATAAACTCTCCAATGCCCGGTGAACATTGCATCAGCGGGCATTTTTATTTCCAAACCTCCCGCCCGCTACGCTTTTTTTCTTTCTGTCTGCTGCGATAATTACTGCATGGGTACAGTGCAGCGGTGACGCATTGCCCTTGCAGAGGAAAAGACTATGGATTACGAATTTCTGCGCGATATTACCGGAGTGGTAAAGGTGCGAATGTCGATGGATCACGAGGCGATTGGCCACTGGTTCAACGAGGAGGTGAAAGGCAATCTTGCTCTGCTGGACGAAGTGGAGCAGGCTGCGCGCACCGTGAAGGGCAGCGAGCGTTCCTGGCAGCGTGCCGGGCATGAATATACGCTGTGGCTGGATGGCGAAGAGGTGATGATCCGCGCCAATCAGCTGGAGTTTTCCGGCGACGAAATCGAGGAGGGGATGAGCTACTACGACGAAGAAAGTCTCTCTCTGTGCGGTGTTGAGGATTTCCTGCAGGTGGTCGCCGCCTATCGTGAGTTTATGCAGCAGCGTTAATGACCCCTTTTATGTCGGGCGGCGCAGAACTACAGGCCCGGCAAGCAAAAGCGCCGCCGGGCATTTCATAGATTACACGGCAGGAATATTGCGGCCGTAGTAAATCTCGCGCATCTCTTTCCATAGCAGGTCGGTAATGACCTTGCGCTCTTCGGCAGTCAACTCTTCCGGTCGGGTATGGAACATGTAGTGCTTAAGGTCGAACTCCTTGAGCAACATTTTGGTATGGAAGATATTTTCCTGATAAACGTTGACGTCGACCATGTCATACAACGACTTCATATCGTCGGACATAAAGTTCTGAATCGAATTGATTTCATGATCGATAAAATGCTTCATCCCATTGATATCGCGGGTAAAGCCGCGCACACGGTAGTCAATGGTCACAATGTCCGATTCCAGCTGGTGAATCAGATAGTTCAGCGCTTTAAGCGGGGAAATGACGCCGCACGTTGAAACTTCGATATCGGCGCGGAAGGTGCACAGGCCGCCCTCCGGATGGCTCTCCGGGTAGGTATGCACGCAGATATGGCTCTTATCGAGATGGGCGACCACGGTTTCCGGTAGCGGGCCAGGATGTTCGGTCTGGTCAATCAGCTTGGGATCGACAGGCTCTTCGCTGACCAGAATGGTCACGCTGGCGCCCTGGGGTTCATAATCCTGACGGGCGATATTCAGGATATTGGCGCCAATAATAGAACAGGTTTCTGTCAGGATCTCCGTCAGGCGATTGGCATTATAGAGTTCGTCGATATAGGCGATGTAGCCGTCGCGCTCTTCTGCCGTTTTGGCGTAACAGATATCGTAGATACAAAAACTCAGGCTTTTGGTCAGGTTGTTAAAGCCGTGCAGCTTCAATTTTTTCAATTTAGTTCACCCCCTTATTTCGCGTCACGGTGCGGACAGAGCATCATGCAGATATTGTGGTAAGGCGAAGGCCGCCGTATGGATTGCCGGATTGTAGTAACGGCAGGTCAGGTTGGCTTTGTGAAAGCGCGCCTGAATGATTTCGCTGGAGAGATGGCGCAGCGCCTCATTGTCGCTCGCCCAGGCAAAGGTCATGATCCCGCCGTAATAGGTTGGAATTGCCGCCTGGTAGAAGCTGACGTCGCGAAAATAGTGGCTTAGCTTGCGATGGCTGCCTACCGCTTCATCCTGTTGCAGGAAGCAGACGCCATTCTGGGCAACAAAGATCCCACCCGGGTTCAGGCAGCGTTTGCAGCCTTCATAAAAAGCCGAGGTGAACAGGCTTTCTCCCGGGCCGATAGGGTCGGTACAGTCCGAAATGATCACGTCAAACGTTTGCGTCGTCTGTTTAACAAAATTGACGCCATCATCAATCACCAGCGTAAAGCGCGGATCGTCATAGGCGCCGGCGTTATGGTTCGGCAGGTACTGGCGGCAGAATGAAACTACCCCGGCGTCGATTTCCACCATGGTGATGGTTTCGATGCTACGGTGACGAGAGACTTCGCGCAGCATCGCGCCATCGCCGCCGCCAATGATCAACACATGCTTCGCGTTGCCGTGAGCCAGCAGCGGCACATGGGTCATCATTTCGTGATAGATGAACTCGTCGCGTTCGGTGGTTTGTACGACGCCATCCAGCGCCATCACCCGGCCAAAAGCGCGGTTATCGAAGATGATCAGATCCTGATGATCGGTTTTTTCGTGGTACAGCACGTTATCAACGCTAAAATACTGACCAAAATGGTCATGCAGCGTTTCATGCCACAGTGGATTATCGGCCACGATAAGGCTCCTCCTTCGTTAACATCTGTTACACCCGTAAAACGAGTGCAACAT
>OKWA01000924.1_pt1 | contig 11929 bp, 12 predicted proteins | sample 1606861 | NCBI WGS metagenome assembly OKWA01 (sample SAMN03281007, study PRJEB24777) | human gut metagenome | isolation source: fecal sample PR166 from 1 month old female Malay infant, vaginally... | reverse complement strand
TCATGCCTAGTCTCGTGGGCTCGGAGATGTGTATAAGAGACAGTTTACAGTCAATATACAGACATACCTTTCTATAAACTTATTGGTGTTTATTGGTATAGGAATAAATATCTTTGTTTTATCTACTCTTCCGGAGATAGTATATACTCAAGAAATTTATGACATTATATATTATGTAGGTACAGCTATTTATGTTCTTTTTGTAGCTTTTACAAATTATGCTAGCTTGAAATATTATAGAAAAGAGCAATTTAATTGGTTAAATAGCATAATTACTGTGCTTTTACTATTGATATTATTGGGTGGAAAGCATTTTGACCTTTCTTACGGAAAAGCTCTTTTTGAGTCCAACAATATTATATTATGGGGTGTTGATGTACCAGATTTATTCTATCCATGTATTTTATGTTCAATGTTGTTGTTTTCTGTAGTGCCTAGGAAACTTTGGTTAAGAGATAATAATGTTGAACTTAAGGGAATAATTTTTGATAATAAGGTTATAGATGTACTCTGGGGTGAGCGTAATGATTTAACTACCTCTCAAATTAAAGCTATAAACTCTTTTTATAGTCGCCAAGATAAAAGGCCTCTTTTAACAGATCTTTATAAAAGCATATTAATTGACAGTCTTTGGCCTAATGGACGAAGCACAGTTCGTCAATGGAATCTGTTTAATGTATATTTAGCGATTATAATATATAATATGATATTAAATTATAATATCGAAAACTGTGCTCTGCGATATGCTTTATACGTTTATCTTATATATACTATTATCATCATGATCTTTAGACGTTTGAGAGATAGCAATAGTAGTATATTTTGGATTATTGGCTTATTTGTCCCTATTATCAATATATATGTATTGTATCTACTGTATAATAAAACCTCTGCATTATACGATAAGGAAAGTAACAGTATTTTTTATTATGCATTATGATACATAAAATATGGAGATATGAGATTGTATGTTAAAGATCTTTCTATGGCTGAACAACAATTAGAAATTAAAACTTCTTGACTTTCATTCTATAGAAACATTATAATCAGATTATAATTTTATACTCGCCTGAAAGAAACCGATGAGGTGGAGATAAAAATAGGATATGCACTCACAGAGAGCGGGATTAGCTGAGAACCCGTAGTACGCAGCTTATTAAATGGACCACCGAGGGCGCATGGAAAAGAATGAACTTTCACAGTCATTCCTAGTATGGTGCGACGTCACACGAGCGTTAGTCGTGAGGGATATGTTAGTATCCTGCGAAAGGGGAATGCATTGCATTCAAACAAGGTGGTACCGCGATTTATAGCATAATACTAGTATTCTTGATACTTTTATAAGCATAGAACTATAAACTCGTCCTTGACGTTACATTGTCATGGGCGAGTTTTTTTATTGGCAAATGCCAGATGGAGGTTCTCATGATTTTCCCTAGTTTTGACCGTGTGAAAGCTATCGCACCGGGCTACGATATCGTGCCTGTATATATGGAAATTTTATCCGACGTACGCACACCGATTAGCGTGTTGAAAGCGTTGAAACAAGTGAGCAGTCATACGTACTTGCTTGAAAGTGCGGATAATAGTAATCATTGGGGCCGTTACTCCTTCTTGGGCTATGATCCTAAGATTGAGCTATTCTGCAAAAACCATAAAATGACCATCAAAGATGGTACAACTCGTACTTTTGAATGCTCTGATCCTGCGGCAGAAATTCGCAATATTTTGAGCCAATATAAAAGCCCACGCTTAGAAGAGTTACCAACTTTTACCGGTGGCTTTGTAGGCTACTTCGCATGTGAATATATTCGCTATATCGAGCCAACATTGGATTTCCCAACGCCAGATGATGACTCTGCCATGGTAAACGATGTAGACCTTATGCTCTTTGATAAAGTTATCGCTTTTGACCATTACAAAAATAAAATTTACTTGATTGCTAACATTAGCACAAATGATTTGGAACGCAACTACAACAAGGCTGAGCTCGAATTGAAAGCTCTAGCTGACCTCGTAGTGAACGGAAAAGAGGCTAATATTCCAAAAGGCATTCTTAAAACAGAGTTTACCTCTGAGTTTACAAAGGATGAGTTTGAAGCAGTTGTTAAAAAGACGCAGCACTACATCAAGGAAGGGGATATCTTCCAATGTGTTGTATCTAATCGCCGCGAAGCCGAGTTTGAAGGGAGCTTGTTAAATGCATACCGCGTATTACGTACCTTGAATCCATCTCCATACATGTTCTACTTATCTGGCGGTGATGTAGAGCTCACAGGTGCTTCTCCAGAAACTTTGGTGAAAATGACAGATGGTAAAATGTACACCTTCCCAATTGCAGGTACGATGCGTCGCGGTAAAAATGAAGCAGAGGATCTTGCGATTGAAGAAAAACTCATTAACGACGAAAAAGAATTGGCTGAACATAACATGCTCGTTGACCTTGGCCGTAACGACTTAGGTAAAATTTCTAAATTCGGTTCCGTAAAAGTAGAGGCGTTACATATGTTGCAACGTTTCTCCCACGTAATCCACATTACATCTACTGTAAGTGGCGACATTCAAGACGGCAAAGATGCTCTGGATGCGATTGGTGCTACCCTACCAGCCGGCACATTGTCTGGGGCGCCTAAGATTCGTGCCATCGAAATTTTACACGAACTTGAAAAAAGCCCACGCGGCGTATACGGTGGCGCCGTAGGTTATATCGACTTCTCCGGCAATATGGACGTATGTATTGGCATCCGCATGGCTATGAATAAAGGCGGCAAGGTTTATGTTCGTGCTGGTGCAGGTATCGTTCGCGATAGCGTACCTGCTAGTGAATATAACGAAACTTTGATCAAAGGCCAATCCATGATTTCCGCAATTACAGATGCACAGGAGGTAGAATAATGGTACTCCTTATAGATAATTACGATAGCTTCTCCTTTAATTTATACCAATTAGTAGGGTCTATCGATCCAGATATTAAAGTCATCCGCAGTGATGAATTAACAGTTGAAGAAATCCGTGCTTTGAAACCGGACTATGTGATACTTTCACCAGGACCTGGTAGACCAGCTGATGCGGGCGTATACGAAGACCTATTGCGCGAATGCAAAGGGGAATTCCCAATCCTCGGCGTATGCCTCGGTCACCAAGCCATCGGCGAAGTATTCGGTGGTACCGTTTCCTACGCTAAACAAGTTATGCATGGTAAACAAAGCGTAGCGAAACAAGTACACCCATCCAAAATCCTTAAGGCCTTGCCTGAACAATTTGAAGTCGCACGATACCACTCTTTGGCGATTATCGACGAAACTATGCCAAGCGAACTCATCGTTACATCCGTTACAGATGACGGCGAAGTAATGAGCGTAGAACACAAAGACTACCCGATTTATGGAGTGCAATTCCATCCGGAATCCATCATGACACCGAACGGGGAACAAATGATTCGCAATTTCTTAGAAAAATAACCTACAGCCTAATTTATGTATCGAGGGGCTATTCTAAGGCTCTAGAACGATAGTGCAGGAAATAAGGTCTCTCGGAACTCCAAGTGGCCACCGCCCCACTACGTGGGGCCGCCAAGTCGTTCCTTAAGACCTTATTTCCTGCCAACTCAATCTTGGCTTTACCTATTTAATAACCCCTCTACAATACATATTGTGAACTGTAGTTATATTTTTCTAAAGAAATATGCGAATCAGAACCCTTAATATAGGAAAAGGTGGTGCAAAGCACCACCATTTCCACCTCTTATAAAGAAATGACCTGTGCATTACTTCATATAATGCGCAGGATCATTTGATAATAGTTTGTATGAGGGATATCTATTAAATTGGTATGATTTTTTAGCTGATAGGTGCGATTGGGTTATGTGCGAAGCCGACTTGGCGCCCCGCATAGCGGGGGGTGGCCACTTGGAGGCTGAGGGCATGACCCAATCGTTACCGACTAGGTAGATATGGTATCAATTTAATAGATATCCTCAAAAGGAGTTATAAATGATTAAAGACGCATTATATGCAGTAACGCACGGTCAGGATTTATCCTACGACCTTGCTAAAGATACAATGAACAAGATTATGAGCGGCGATGTACCCGAGGTTCCTATGGCTGGTTTCTTGTGTGCTCTTGCAGCAAAAGGTCCTACTGTAGATGAGGTTACGGCGTTTGCTGAGGTTATGCGCGAGAAGGCTGGTTCTGTTCCTCACGAAGGCACTGTTGTAGAGATCGTAGGTACTGGCGGTGATGAGGCTAATACGTTCAACATTTCTACGACATCTGGTTTCATCATTTCTGCAGCAGGTATTCCTGTAGCGAAACATGGTAACCGCAGTGTATCTAGTAAATGTGGTGCTGCCGATTTAATTGAAGCGTTGGGCGCTAAATTAGAGCTTAACGGTGAACAAAACGAGGCAGTGCTTAATAAAGCCAATATGTGCTTCATGTTTGCTCCTGTGTATCATCAAGCGATGAAATACGCTGGTCCTGTACGCAAGGCGTTGGGCGTTCGTACGGTGTTCAATATTCTTGGCCCTTTGGCAAATCCAGCAGGTGCTACTGTGGAGTTGATGGGTGTGTACGATAAATCTCTGGTAGAACCGTTGGCTCGCGTATTGGCTAATCTTGGTGTTAAACGCGGTGCCGTGGTACATGGCTTCGACGGCCTTGATGAGATTACGGCTACTAATAAAACGTACGTATGTGAAATTAATAATGGGACGTTCACAAACTACGAATTCGATCCTAAGGAATATGGTTTCGAATACGCTGATAAAACTGAGCTTGAAGGTGGCGACGCAACAGTAAATGCTGAGATTACACGTCGCATTCTCGGTGGTGAGCAAGGTGGTAAACGCACAGCTGTTGTTCTTAACGCGGGCATGGCGATTTACCTTGCGAAAGACGGCATTACATTGGCAGAGGGCATCGAAGAGGCGAAACATATGATCGACTCTGGCAAGGCGCTTGCGACAATGGAACAGTTTGTGAAAGCAACCCAAGAGGTGTAACCATTGATTTTAGATAAGATTATAGAGGCTACCAAAATTCGGGTAGCCCAAGAAAAACAGATTGAATCACTTGATTCTGTGAAAGCAGTGGCTTTGGCGTTACCATCTGATACAGGATTTCCTTTTGAAGCGGCCCTTCGTCAACAAGACTTCAACTTCATTTGCGAAGTAAAGAAGGCATCTCCGTCTAAGGGAATCATCGCTGAGCACTTCCCATATTTAGACATCGCCAAAGAATATGAAGTGGCTGGTGCTGCGGCTATCTCTGTTTTGACGGAGCCAGATTTCTTTAAGGGTGATAAAAAATATTTGCAAGAAATTGCAAGCACCGTAAAAATTCCTGTGCTTCGTAAAGACTTTATCATCGATGAATACCAAATCTACCAAGCAAAGGTATGGGGCGCTAGTGCAATCCTATTAATCTGTGCATGCCTCGATGTGCCTACGCTGACAAAGTTCCGTGAATTAGCAGATTCTCTTGGCTTATCCTCTTTGGTAGAGGCCCATGATGAACATGAGGTACAAATGGCTATCGATTGCGGTGCCCGCATTATTGGCGTTAACAATCGTAATCTCAAGGACTTCACTGTAGATGTACAAAATAGTGTGCGCTTGCGTAATCTCGTGCAAGACGATGTAATCTTCGTATCTGAAAGTGGACTTGAAACGCCAGAGGACATCCAAGTATTGCGGGATAACAATATCGGAGTAGCCTTGATGGGGGAAACCTTCATGCGTTCCCCTAACAAGGTGGAAAAACTGGCATATCTCTATGGTTCAACCTACTACACACCAAAGGTTAAGATGTGCGGTATATCCAAGATAGAAACAATTCCTGCTGTAATAGAAGCAAATCCTGACTACATGGGTCTTGTATTTGCACCAAGCAAACGACAAGTTACTGTAGACCAAGCTAAATCATTGGTCAAAGAACTACATAAGCAATATGGAAATCGATATAGTCGAGACGAAGTACAATGCAGTAATCAGACACTTATACATCAAGAATTTATTAAAACGGTAGGCATTTTTGTCAATGAAACGCTAGATAATCTCGTTACGATTGCCACAGAAGTAAATCTTGATGCGGTGCAATTGCACGGTGATGAAGATGAAGCTTTCATCCAATCCTTAAAAGAACGTACTAATGTAGAGGTTTGGAAGGCTGTTCAAATCCGCAGTGCTGCAGATGCAGAGGTGTGGATTGATAGCAGTGCTGATATGCTCTTGTTTGATGCATACCATAAAGACGAGCGGGGCGGCACGGGGGAAGTATTCGACTGGTCCTCGTTAGATGAGTTTGAACGACCGTTTATGCTCGCTGGTGGTATCGATAGCACCAATGTGGCGCGTGCCATTCGTACGGTTCGACCGTACGGCATCGATATCAGTAGCGGCATTGAAACAGAAGGCGTGAAGGACGATGAGAAGATAAAAGCTTTCACCAACATTGTGAGAACAATAGCAATGCCATAGTATGGCGTGCTAGCAGGAATGGTATATAGAAAGGTAAGTTATATGAGTGAACAAAGACATGGCTATTTTGGCTCCTTTGGGGGTCAATTTATGCCAGAAACATTGATGAATGCAGTTATCGAATTGGAAGAGGCGTACAATAAGTACAAAGATGATCCTGATTTCGTACATGAACTTGAGGATTTACATAAAAAATATACAGGTCGCCCATCTCTTTTATACTATGCGGACCGTATGACAAAGGACCTTGGGGGAGCCAAAATTTATTTAAAACGTGAGGACTTAAACCATACTGGTTCTCACAAGTTGAATAATGTAATCGGCCAAATGTTATTGGCAAAACGGATGGGTAAAACACGCGTTATTGCTGAAACCGGTGCAGGTCAACACGGCGTGGCAACGGCTACTATCGCTGCATTGATGGGCATGGAATGCGAAGTATATATGGGTGCAGAGGACTGTGAACGTCAAGCGCTTAACGTATATCGTATGGAATTGCTAGGTGCTAAGGTGCATCCTGTAACAACAGGGACTAGCACATTGAAAGATGCGGTTTCCGAAGCGTTGCGCGAATGGACAAACCGCATGTCCGATACGCACTATGTATTGGGCTCCGTTATGGGTGCCCATCCATTCCCTATGATCGTTCGTGATTTCCAATCTATTATCAGTCGTGAAGCGCGTGAACAAATCCTCGAAGCAGAAGGCAAATTGCCAACAGCTGTTATGGCTTGCGTAGGCGGTGGCTCTAATGCGATGGGCATGTTCTATCACTTTATTCCAGATGAAGGGGTTCGTCTCATCGGTTGTGAAGCAGCAGGTCGCGGCATCGATACAGAGGAACATGCAGCAACAATCGCGAAGGGATCTGTTGGTATTTTCCACGGTATGAAATCTTACTTCTGCCAAGATGAAGATGGCCAAATTGCTCCAGTATATTCTATCTCTGCAGGTCTCGATTACCCTGGCATCGGTCCTGAACATGCGTACTTGCACGATAGCGGCCGTGCTGAATATGTGCCTGTTACAGATGACGAAGCAGTAGATGCCTTTGAATATTTATCTCGCTTGGAAGGTATTATTCCTGCGATTGAAAGTGCTCATGCGGTGGCATATGCACGTAAAATTGCTCCTACTATGAGCAAGGACGACATCATTATTATTTGTTTATCTGGTCGCGGTGACAAAGACGTAGCGGCTATGGCGAAATATAGAGGGGTGGATCTTCATGAGTAAAATTAAAGACGCTTTCACAAAGGGCAAGGCATTCATCCCGTTCATTAGTGCTGGTGACCACGGTATTGAAAATACAGAACGTTATATTCGCATTATGGTGAAAGCCGGTGCAGACATGGTGGAAATCGGTATTCCTTTCTCCGATCCCACAGCGGAAGGCCCAGTTATCCAAGAAGCAAGTACACGCGCATTATCTACAGGCGTAAAAATCAATGATATCTTCGATATGGTGCGTCGTCTGCATACAGGTGATGATGCGGTGACTATACCGCTCGTATTCATGACCTATTTGAATCCTATTTATGTATTTGGTCGTGAAAAATTCTTTACCCTCTGTGAAGAGGTGGGAATCTCTGGCGTTATCGTACCAGACATGCCGTTTGAAGAAAAAAGCGAGCTCGCTAGTGTGGCTCATAAGCATGGTGTTGAAGTTGTATCCTTAATTGCGCCAACATCTGAAAACCGCATCGAAATGATCGCCAAAGACGCAGAAGGCTTTGTATACTGTGTATCCTCACTTGGCGTTACAGGCATGCGCAGTGAAATTAAGACGGATATTAAATCCATTGTTGAAATGATTCGCAAATATACGGATATCCCGGTAGCTGTTGGTTTTGGTATCTCTAAGCCAGAACAAGCGGAAGCTATGGCGCGCGTATCCGATGGTGCTATCGTAGGCTCTGCCATCGTTAAAATCGTGGCAGAACACGGTGAATATGCGGATCAAGCGTTGTTTGATTACGTACAATCCATGAAACAAGCTGTTCTAAAGGCTAGTGTATAATAAATGACTTCATTTAAATACCGGTTTTAGTAAGTCATTTAGATTTTTTAGAATATTTTGACATAGAAAAACTGCACCCCGAAAATTGAATTCAATTTTCGGGGTGCAGTTCATTTGGTATTTAATGTTGTTCATGTGCATGTTGGTTATGATGAGCATGCACTTTTTTATATGTGTTCTCTTTTGGTGGTTTTTGCACAGGAACGAGGCTTAGTCATTAGAGGATTCAGAACGTTGGTGTCGTTCGCTGCGTTTTGCTGTTGCATTTTTATCATGCTTTTCACGTTCAGATATTCTATGCTTTCTGTGCTTTTTCTTTTTATCATTTACTTTGTACCATGGATGATCGCTGCTATCTACTGTGCCATCATCATTTTTTACCATGCGATGGTTTTCACCGATTTTGAAGTGATAATCTTTGGCTTGGGCTACATTGGCACCAATACCAACTGTTAAGAAGGCACCTAAACTGGCCAAGGCTACTGCTTTAATTAATTTAGCTTTCATAATTATCTCCTGCATAATTAATTGCACGAATTTTAGTTGTAAGAAATATATCTGTAGTATAGGTGGATTTCATGAACAAAAAATGAATCAACTAAGTTGATAAATCATAGTATAATAGGAATATCTATATATGTTTATTATCTAATATTATCTAAGATTATAGTAGGAGCTTTATGAAACAGAAAGTATACGAAATCCTCTATCGTGAGCTAGTGGAAAACTATGCGAATAGTAAGGGACGTACTAATACAGCCGATTTTTGGCTCACCATAAGTGCTATATCCTTTGTATATGGCTTAATTATATGTATTACAGGTCTTGCAACCTACATACCGTACGGATTTCTTTATGCTGTCTCTATTGGTGGCGGTGTATTATTTGTATTGTCGATCCTGTTATGCTTGCCGAAGATTATGCTAATGGCAAGACGGTTACGAGACTCTAATAATGATCCAACGTTGATGATTTTGCTTTTGGTTCCTATTTTAGGCTGGCTTGCATTATTGTATCTATTCTGTAAGCGCACATCGCCTGTATCTAATGGATTAGAGGAAAAACGTTCCGTATCGGGCCTCTTTATTGTGACTATATTAGTATTAGGCTGCTTAGCTATTAGTGCAGGTAGTACAATGATTAATCATAATTTTATAGTAGAGGAGACTGCTTATGGCAATTTAGAACCTAGTTCGTTAACGAAACAAGCAAATCGTTTTTTACAAAGTGAAACGGCTACAACAGAGGGGCGTACTGTGGTAAGTAATTATTATGAAGCTCTCAATAAAAAGGATTATCATGGTGCATATCGTTATTTGAGCGCTCGTGCTATGGAACGATATGGTACCTTTGAACTATGGGAACAAGCCATGACTAAGGAAGAGGTTCCTAAGGTGAAAGCGATACAGCTTGACTATGTTTCTCAAGACCAAGATGATGATATTGTTGTAAACTATATGGGCTTTACCGTTACTTTTAAAGATAAATCAGAGCCTCTATTAGTTCGTTTGCATAATGAAGGCAAAGGCTGGGGCATTGTTGCTATTGAAGCCGTGGAGGAGGATTAGGTTATGTCAACCATAAATATATATGATTTGAACTATACTGATGCCTTCAAATTAGGTATTAGGAACTATGCTAATTTTAACGGTCGTGTTAGCCGTAGTGAATATTGGCGATTTGTGGCAGGCGTTACATTGATACAAGGATTACTTGGCATTTTAGCTTTACTTTGTAGTATCTTGGGCTTCCCTAATTATGAAGCGCTTATCGATAATGTTGCTGTAGGGGTATCTCTTTTCTTTATAGTTCCCAATATAGCTATCACAGCGCGGCGTATGCATGATATTGGCCGGAGTGGTTGGACGCAGCTAATCTCATTTATTCCTGTTATAGGATTCTTTATATTTCTCATTTACGAATTGCGTCGTGGCGATCAAAGAGAGAATTCATATGGTGAAAGAACCGGATATACACCTATTACTCCTGAGGTTAGCAAAGCTACTGGTCTAGAAGAAACTCCATCCCGTCGCCAAGATTGGGCGATGGGGATTGCTATCTTTATTATCCAATCTATTATTATTGCTGATATCATTAGAGAGATATTATGGTATGGTATTAATGGGAATGGATACATGTAATAGATACCTGTATTTATTAACAATCTCATTATTTTATTTTATAAAAGTTTAACATCTCCTTTATAGACAATATAACACTTTGTAGTAAAATGAATTCCAGATGAATTCAAAAATATAGATATTAATAAATAAAAAATATCTAAGTTGTTATATGTGTTAAGTACAGCAGGACTTCGTAATCTTTGCTGATTCCTGTTTGTAACTAGAAGGAGTTTATTATGAAATCTTGTCCCTATTGTGGACATGAAGTGTTGAAAACAGAGTGTTACTGCCCAGAATGTGGGCATGTTAGTAGGCCACAAATCTCGTTAGATAAATATAATCTAGGCTTGATTGAAAACTTTAAACAATGTTTGGTTTATAAATATGCTGACTTTGATGGTCGTGCAAGTCGTAGTGAATATTGGCATTTCTTTTTAGTCTATCAATTGTTGTTTGTGGCCATTCTATTTACTTGTGCTTTTTTGAGCTATATTAGCCCACTATCTAGCGTAGTAGGCGTAGGTTTTGGCTTGGTCATTCTTGTTCTTTTGTCCGTGATTATGGTTATTCCTGGCGTGGCCGTTTCAGTACGACGCTTACACGATCAAGGCCGATCAGGCGGACTCGTATTTATTGGCTTTATCCCGGTGGTAGGGACCATTATCCTGTTGATCCTTATGGCTCTACCTGGTGAAAGCCAATCAAATCGCTTTGGTCCCCCTACAGGTCAAGTGGTTGTAACAAAACAAATGGCCCGTGAATTAGGTCTTATTGATACTACGCCATCTATGGGACTAACTGCAGGACTATTCTGCGCTATCTTTGTGCTTTGGTTCCTGGTAGATAAACTACTTATGACTAGTGCGATGTAGTCTATGATGTATCCTATTTATCTACTTGCTCAAAAGGGTGATGAAGGTGATAACCAATACGGATCTCCAATGAGCTATGAAGTTGTCACTGCTGAAGAAGCTGCTCGCACTGGTCTTAAAGAAACTCCAACAGAAGACATGGACCGCAAATTCATGTATGCATGCATTGGTATTATTATTCTTGAAGTAATTCTTATGAGTGTATTTTCTTAATTAGAAATAAAAAGCCTACTTACGTAGGCTTTTTTCTTTTGAAAGCGAAGCAAATAAAATTAGGAGAATATATATGATAGAAAATAATCAACAAAATGAACAACAAAAAGAACAACATCAAGTTGAAACCGACTCATCTAATGTAGAACCTGTAAGTACAGAGTCCAACATAATTTCAAATAAACCTTTGACCGGGGCGGAGAAATATGCTCAGAAATTAGC
>OKWA01000915.1_pt1 | contig 11990 bp, 9 predicted proteins | sample 1606861 | NCBI WGS metagenome assembly OKWA01 (sample SAMN03281007, study PRJEB24777) | human gut metagenome | isolation source: fecal sample PR166 from 1 month old female Malay infant, vaginally... | reverse complement strand
GAAGAAATAAGCGCGCAGTAACAGGATTAACCGGAGGTGCCGGAGATGAACAGGACAACAACAGGGCTCTGTCTGGCTGCGCTGCTGGTGAGCTACAGCATGAACAGTGTGCTGCGGGCAGACGAGCTGGTTATGCGAGATAACTTCTTTGTCGCAGATGAGACCCGTCACCAGTGGGTGAATGAGCACAATGGCCGTACCGGAATGCTGACAGTCAGTGGTGCGCTGCTGTCATCCCCGTGCGCGCTGGAGACGAATGAGGTGGAACTGCCGCTGCAAAAAAGCACGGAAGGCATCATGACGCGTTATGTGCTGAAGCTGAATCTGCTGGGGTGTGGTGACGGTGGTGCGGTGACCTCTGCCACTTCAGTGGCGGGGCGTGACAGCATGATGGTGATGCAGAGTGCCCTGCTGACGGGAGTGAAGGACGGCGTGCTGCAGCCGGAACAGCGTATGGTCAGCACGGGGCGTGCTGTTGTGTACGGTGGTGCAAACCAGTTCACTTACTGGCTGAGTGAGGCACAGCAGCAGGCGCTGGCGGGTCAGCAGGCGGCAGACCGTGCGCAGGGGAAACCGTACATGAACCCGCGGGACAACACGGCCCTGTTGCGTCTGCGGCTGGATTATGAATGAGAGGAAAACAGTGAATAAAAACAGAATGCACAGAGTGTTATTCAGTGTTCTGTTATCGGTGATATTCCTGCCTGTATCCGGTTATGCCTCAGAACTGGGATTTAAGGGCAATCTGCTGGACAGACCCTGCCAGATTGACCTGTCTTCCGTGGCACAGGATGTGACGTTTATGGATACGACGACGCGTCTTTATCATGTCTGGCCCGGCAAAAGTTATGAAGAGACATTTCAAATAAAGCTGGTTAACTGCCATGTCACCACGATGGGGAAGGTGGTGGAACTGACATTTAAAGGTGCAGAAGAGCCGAAGCTGCCCGGATATCTGCAGGTCAGCGGTGTGAACAGCGGAAGGCTGGGGATAGGAATTATTGATTCTGACGGCAGCAGTCTTCTGAAGCTGAATCAAGTCCATAACGGTGGACTGGGTAGTAAGGTGGAAAAGGACAGCGTGACGCTGAATTTTAAGGCATTTGTGCAGGCCACATCAGAAGCCATTACAAACAAGGCCGTTCAGCCGGGAAATTACAGCGCTACGGCAACATTCGAACTTTTGTATAAATAAAGGAAAAGTTGTTTTATGAAGAACAAATTACAATGCATGGTGTTATTTGCGATGATTTATATATCTACTTCTGCATGGTCTGCTGATAATTTAAGGTTTAAAGGGAATCTAATTATCCCAAACTGCACTATCAACAATAATACTGTCATAGAGACGGATTTTGGAGATGTTGAGATACAGACTATTGCAAATGTGAATACAGGATATCACTGGAGAGCAATAAATATACCTGTTAATTGTCCTTATAATATAGGTACTCCAAAAGTTAAAATAACAGGAAAAAAAGGAACTGCAACGAATAGTATTCAAACAGATAAGTACTCTCAAGAAAAGCTTGTGATCTATTTAAATCAATCAAATGCATCAGGTATACGGGGTAATAATATTACTGTCGGTCAGAGTGTTAGCCTGGGAGCGGGAGCTGTAAGTAATAATAAGAGTAATGTATATCTTACTGCTGGTATCGCACGGGAAGGGGATATGTCATTGTTGAAACCGGGGCCTTTTTCAGCTGCAGCTACGATGGAGTTACGTTATGAGTAAATTTTTTGTAAATAAATTTAGTGAGAAAATACACACTTTAAATGGTGACATTCATATTTGACTGACAACACTATCTAGTGTTACTGATTATGATTGTCAGATAAACACTCTCTTTATACTTGAGAAGTGTTATTTTTATACTTTCATATGCATTATACACATGAACAACCTGGGGGGTTGTTTAAATGTATAAGAAAGAAGCACTTGATAATTAAATAGCAGGAAATTAAAGTCATGCGGTTGAATTTTATAAAGCGGGCAATTGGTTGGGGGATGTTATTATTATCATATAGGGTATTGGCAATGGATATTCCTGTTGAAATTACAGGGGAAATACAAGTTCCACCATGCCAGGTTAATAATGGAAAAATTATTGAAGTAAAATTTGGTGATGTATCTGTTGCAGATGTGTCAAATCAGCGTAATCGCCGAAAGGTTATTATTCCAGTTACCTGTGGATATGCACAGGGTACAGCCTACGTTAAAGTTACCGGAGCCCCTCTGGGGAGTAATAAAAATGTTCTTATGACAAATATAAATGATTTTGGCATAGCTCTTTACCAGGGGGATGGAACGACACAGAAGTTGATACTGGGAGAAGGGAGGGGGGATGGTAATGAAACAATTGGCTATCCGATAGAAACAGGGATTTCTGGAAAGGAGAAAGGCACATTTACATTTACTGCAGTTCCATATAAAGACGGGAATAGTGAACTGAAAACAGGTGGTTTCTCTGCTGCAGCTAACATAAGCATCAGATATCAATAAGTTTTTACTGGTTTAAGTACCTGTTGTTTTGCTTGGCGAATAAATTTGCAAAGCACTGTCAAAAATAAACAGAGGTGATTTTTATGAACACAACTAATTTTAATGTCTATTGTTTTTATTTAATATCATGCGTGCGTTTTTTATGACCCGATGATGTAAGGTGTTTATATGAGATGTTTCTTTCTTTTTTTATTAACCCTGTCTGCAAATACATATGCAGCTACATATTGTGATCTTTTGTGGCAAATCCCTCATTTTCAGGCTCAATCTTTCAAGAAGGTTAATGAATTAGAGTATGATTTGGTAATAAAAACAGATCCTAACATGAAGTTACTCTTCAGAGTGAGGGAGAATATGTGGCCGTGGTATTATGAGCCAGTTGCAGGATGGTATACATATTGGGTAGAGTTTGATAATGGTATATTTAGCTTTCCTAATAATATTAAATATCAGGTAATATCCATTAATAATGAAACCAGCCCTAGAACAGAACATCCCGTTGGTACTGGGGGACATGTATGGACAAATGGATGTACAGTTTTGGATTATGGGGAGGTGCTAAACTGGGGGGAGTCTACTAATCTTACAATCCGACTTAAATTTGAAAATCCTATACCCGCTGGTATTTATAATTTTTCTGGAAGTTCTCTTCCAGTTAAGGTTGTTTATGAGGAAAATAAGGGGCGCTATGCTGATAGTGCGACTATCTTGAGAGGTTATCTTGGACGCATACCATATATTTCTGTCGATAACTGGCAGCTCGAAGTAAAGGCTCCCACTTGTAGCCACAATCACCCCTCCCTTGACTTTGGAAAAATTACATACGAACAAGCCAAAGCTGGAGTGAATATATCAAAAAATTTATCACTGTCTTGTAAAGATAATCCTGTTTCGGTTAAGTTATATTTTAAAGATACTCAAAAAACTGTTACTGAAGCCTTTTGCGGTAAGAATTCAACGGAGAAAAATTGCAAAATAACAATCGGTGATAATACTAAAGATAATATTATTTTTAATAAAAACAGTTTTTCTTCATCAGGGAGCGGGACTCTTAATATACCGATTAATGCGACATTTAAATCAAAAAACCCAGAGCCTGGTCCATTTAAAGATAGTGTTATTATTGTGGCGGAAATAAATTGATTGCAATAATATTTATCATGGTGTTAAAATATTTATGTCGCTTTTTGTGCTATATTTGTTCTGCCAAGGGATTTAGTTAATCATTATTGTGATTATACACAATAATTATTTAAATGGCTTCAAGAGTTGATGGGTATAATAAATATTTATATATTAGCACATAGCGAGATTTAATTATATGTAGTTATCGCGTGGTAGTTTTTTATTAAGAAAATTCATATGTATTTATTTTCTTAATATGACTGACATGGAACGGTATAATATATGCTTTATATATTATGTATGTACATCACGCTGTAAACTCCAAACCACCACTTAGGAAGGTGGTGGTTTCTCCTGTAATATAGTCTGGAGAATGTTCATGTCGGGTATATCTCTGCTTGCTCATCACAAGTAAAAAGACAAACTGCCATGGAACTTTACCGAAGTCCATTGAATGTATATTAGTGTTGTAAATATCACATAGTCTGAACATCAAAGCACCTCTTTATTAACCCCAGAAATAAATCCGGAGGGATTTGTACAGAAATATTTATATTTTGCGAGATTCTGGATTTAAATGTACAGCCAAATCATGTAAGCCTTGTGGTATCTCAATACCTACTCTGATGGGGCAACGAAAAGGAAGAAATATAAATCAGTTTTTACAATAAAATCAGCATATCAGGAAGACGTTATGGGGAAACTATTTTGAGTGGCAGGAGTGTTATCTATACTGAAATCGCAATCCAAAAGTTACACTATAACATTTGAGTTGTGACAATTAGAGAAGCTGTGTCTTTTTACAGTGCTTCATAGACACAATTTCATTATTAATGTCTTTTTAAAAGGTTAATTTTTATGGACGTTAGATTTATAGTGGAGCCGATTTATTCCTTGCATAATAATAAACTTATTGCTATGGAAGTTTTAAGCAGGTTTAAATTTAATAATGGTATGCAAGCTCCTGCCATAAAGATACTAAAAATGCTTAGTCAAGATGTAAAGAACAAGCTTTTAAACAAGCAGTTAGAGTGGATTACTGCAAATAAAAAATTCTTTATCGAAAATAATATTATATGCTCAGTAAATGTTGATGATGGATTGTGTACATTTATTTACGAAGACGAGCGCATACAGAAAATCATAAAGGAGAATAATTTTATCGCTTTTGAAATATCAGAAAGTCATCCTAACCTTGATATGGATGATCGTGTGATAGATTTTTTGTTCAGTTTGTCTGGATATATCTGGCTTGATGATTTTGGAAGTAGTAATGCAACAATGTCTGCAGTTATCAAGAGACCTTATCATGCTATAAAAATAGATAAATGCTTCCTGCAGCATAACATAGAAAATCACACCATATCAGAAACAATAAAACGAATAAAAGAATTCGTCCCTCATGTTATAGCAGAGGGAATTGAAAATGACGTGTATCATAAGATGTCTGTTGAACTGGATTTGTGGGGAGGGCAGGGATATTATTTTTTAAATACAAACATGAGCCCCCATTGTGAAATGGTTTCCAATTCTTTATCTTTTGATTTTTTAAAAGTGTAAGAACATAGTGAGTGTTTGACTTTCTCTAATATCATACTCCTTATATTTTTTTACTATCTATTGAACTATAAGTGTGTTAATGAATTATGAACTTAATATATTCTCTTCGTTACAGTAGTGCTGCTGGCTGTTTAATCGCCGTTTCTGAACTCACAAAAAAGAAGAATAAAAAGAAGGTTAAGGTACTTCTTCTTTCTTCTTTAACATCTATTCTTTTATATACAGGGCATAGTTTTGCAGGAACGGTAAACAGCGAAATATCATATCAGTTATTTCGAGATTTCGCTGAAAATAAAGGCCTCTTTAAACCAGGTTCCACCAACATTCCAGTTCATAACAAGAGTGGTGAGTTGGTGGGAAAATTAGATAAAGCCCCGATGCCAGATTTTAGTTCTGTAGATTCAGGTATTGGTGTAGCAACATTAATTGACCCTCAATATGTTGTGAGTGTTAAGCATAATGGGGGCTATCAAGGAGTTAGTTTTGGTGATGGCGATAACTATTATAGTATTGTAGATCGTAATAACGCACCTGACCTTGACTTTCATATACCAAGACTAAATAAACTCGTTACTGAAGTTACTCCAACTTCTATAACTTCTCAGGGAGCTGTTAGTGGCGCGTACTTAGATAAAGTACGATACCCTGTTTTTTATCGCCTGGGCTCCGGTAATCAGTACATTAAAGACCGTAATAACGCCCTTGATCACCTTTCCAGTGCCTATAACTGGCTTACTGGCGGTACAGTGGGTAATCCTTCTTCGTATCAGAACGGAGAGATGTTATCAAGTTCCTCTGGATTAGTTTTTAACTACACGAGGAATGACGTATTACCGATCTATGGTGAGGCTGGTGATAGCGGTTCTCCGCTCTTTGCCTGGGACACCACCCTACAAAAATGGGTTTTAGTTGGCGTTCTCACAGCAGGCAATGGTCCGGGCGGTAGAGCAAACAACTGGGCTGTTACACCACTGAATTTTGTTCATCAAAAAATGACTGAAGATGATGGTCCGTTTGTTCTTTTCGACTCTTCTGATGATGCGCCTTTGACATGGAATTTCGACCCGCAAACTGGGACTGGTAATCTTACACAGGGCAATGTCACCTATAAAATGCAAGGTAAACAAGGCTCCGATCTTAATGCAGGAAAAAATATTCATTTCTCCGGAAAAGGAGGGGAAGTAAAGCTTGTTGATGATGTGTTCCAGGGGGCTGGTTATTTAAGATTCTTAGACAACTATACAGTCACAGCCATAAACAATAGCGTTTGGACTGGTGCTGGCATCATCGTTGACAAGCTTTCAACGGTAAACTGGCAGCTCAACGGATTAAAAGGAGATAATCTTCATAAGATCGGCGAAGGTACGCTCATCGTTGAGGGTACTGGAATCAACGAGGGGGGATTAAAAGTCGGTGCCGGTACTGTTGTTCTTAATCAAGAGTCCAATGAAGAAGGGTCAACGCAAGCCTTTAGTAGCGTTAACATCGCAGGGGGCACATCGTCTGTTATTCTCGGTAATGAAAGACAAATTAACCCAGATAGTGTCTCATGGGGATATAGGGGCGGTAAACTTGACCTCAATGGTACAAGTGCGACTTTCCATAAGTTAAAGGCCGCCGATTACGGTGCAGTGCTTGCTAACGATGATAATGAAAATATTTCAACCATCACACTTGACTATCAGCTTAAGCCGAAAGATATCACTACCCATGAATGGGATTCCTCTAATAGAGGGACAGTAGGCGATCTATACGAATACAATAACACCTACACAAGAACAACCGACTACTTCATTCTCAAAAAGAGCAAGTATGGGTATTTTCCTACTTCTCAAATCAGTGATGATAATTGGGAATACTTAGGCCATGAACTCGATGCAGCTCAAAAACTAATAGCTAAGAGAACGAATGATAAGAGTTACGTATTTCACGGGAGGTTGGAAGGCAACATGAACGTGGAGAACCGAGTTTCCTCAGAATATGGGGGCGCTTTGGTTCTCGATGGGTCCGCGAATATCAAAGGGACTTTCACCCAAGACAACGGGCACCTGGTTTTACAGGGACATCCTGTCATCCATGCATTTAATTCCCAGCAAACAGCTGAACATTTATCAGCGAAAGGCGACGATTCTGTACACACACAGCCAACGTCTTTCGAGCAGAAAGATTGGGAAAACAGAGACTTTACGTTTGGTCAACTCGTTTTGAACAACGCGTACCTCCGGCTTGCCCGCAATGCTACCTTGAGCACTAATCTCGATGCCAACAACTCTGTTATTGCGCTTGGAGATAACAAAGTATTCATTGATACAAAAGATGGTAAAGGTACTGCATTCTCACTGGAAGAAGGTAGTTCTGTGGCCGAAAAAGAATCTGACAAGAGCGTCTTCAATGGCCATGCAATGCTTAAAGACGATACTGAGTTAAATATTCTTAATGCTGTATTCAATGGCACTATCACTGGCGACGACTCTTCAAGTGTGCAATTAGATCGGCGCGGCAAATGGAACATAGCCGGTGATTCCTCATTAGGTAAGTTTGTGAGTCATGGCGGATCTCTGTCAATGCTAGGCTCAGACTGGAGTCCTAAGACATTACGCATCAGTGAAATGGACGCCACCGATATGCATATTTCTTTAGGCGCAGATGTAAGCAAAGGGATTGGCGACAGAATTGAAATTATTGAACGTGCGCAAGGGCAAAATAACATCCTGGATGTTTCGCTGTTCTTTGATGAGAATGCGCGCCTCAAAAATGATCTGACAGTCGTTTCTGCGCCAGCAGATACAGCACATAACATGTTCTCTTTTGGCAGCTTTACTCGCGGTTTTTCAGATTTCACACCTGAAACCCAAGTACAAGAAGCTGACGGAAAAGTAATGTGGCAGCTTGCTAAAGTCGTGTCCAGCAGTGAAGAGGAAAACACGCCAGAACCAGAGAAAGTGGTTACTGACGACGGTTCGGAATCTACGGCCCCCCCTGTGGAGAAAGAAACCGAGAGTGGAAAGGAAGATGCGAAACCAGATTCGCAGAATGAGAAACTGACATTTTCGGGATCTGACAGTTCTACTAAAAAAAATAGTGAGAAAACTCAAGAAACTACGGTAGATAGTGCTTTAACAAGACACTCGAATACGGCCCTGTTAAATAAGGCCAGAGATACCTTTATCTCTCATGAGTACATCCTGAGTGATAGAGCAGACCGTTGGCAACAGGTTGTGGATGGGACTGCAGCAAACGGAGCGTGGGCGTTGACGGAGCAAAGCTACGGCAAACATGGCGACTTCACGCTTAGTCAGAGCGGCCTGAACATCGGCTTCAAGAAGTCGAATGATTCCGGTTCATGGTGGGGCGTTGGCGCAGATCTTAATCGTGGACAAGCCAAAGCCGATTATTACCGAAACGACTATAACCTGTGGGGTGTGAACGTCTACGTCAGGCAGCAACTCATGGAAGGCTTGTTTGTTGATGGGGCCGCAGGCTTTGGCCAGTTAACCGAGGACTTTAAAGTTCATGGCGAATTGCGCGATCTGTCAGGAAAGGTGAAAAGTCATGTGTTCACAGGTAGTCTGCGAGCTGGCTACAAATTCAATTTTGAAAACGCAGACTTCTCAATCACGCCTACTGTCTCGCTTAATGGCGTCAAGGTGAGTGACAGCCGTTTAAAAGGCAAAGGCCGCAGTGCAGAGCTTCGCGGGGGTAATGCCCTTTGGCTTAAAACCGGAGTTGAGGCTGAGAAGAAAATTAAGGACGTTAAGCTTAAAGCAGGTGTGTGGAGTAATAACAACCTTAACGAGATGTCCGGAATTTCTCTGAGCGATAACTGGTCACAGCACCAATACAAGTCGAAGAACCTGGAGCGAATCACATCTTCTGTAGAAGTCGAAGGTAAAGCAACTGAAAATTTACACATTAAAGCAGGTGTTAATGCGAAATTTGACGGTTACTTCAAAAACAATTATGAAGGTATTGTCGGTATTCGATATGAGTTCTGATTATACTTATATTCGGGATTGATTTGTTTACGCTGAATGCAAATAACAAAATAACAACTTTGATATAATTCTGCGCCTTGCCATCCTGTCACTCTGAATTTCTCAAGTGAGAAGGATGACAGGCCAGGCTGCATGTTGAAAAATAAAATTATTTAAATTTTACGTATATGGGCAGATACGACATTGATTTTGAAATTGTTGGTAAAGCCGCCTGGCTTTGGGGATGTTCTTCACTTCATAAAAGCTGGCCTATATCTATACTCCATAACAACATACTCCCGGCAATCATTCACAAGCAGTATGTTCTTTTGATGAAGAACGATTATCCGGTGGCATGGTGTAGCTGGGCTAATTTGAGTATTGAATGTGAAGTTAAATATATCATGGATACCAACTCACTGACGACTGATGAGTGGGTATCGGGTGACAGAAAATGGTTTATTGACTGGATAGCACCATTTGGTCATACACATGAATTATATCAGTATATGAGAAAACACTTTCCCTATTCTCTTTTCAGAGCAATAAGAGTTTCTCAAAATTCACCAACAAGTAAAGTCACAGAGTTTCATGGAGGTAAGGTCGATAAAATAGTAGCTAAAAAACAGTTTATTCAATATCACTATGAACTATCAGAAGCATTAAGAAATATCCGAGGTGAATATGTCGACGAATGAATCCCCCAGTCTTGTTTTGAATGTGGCTTCAACAACAGGACTTGTTGGAAGTATGAAAGATTTGGCGCTCGCAGCGAGAAAGCTGGGAATCTCAGTTGAAAAGTCATCAGATCTAACTATAGCAAAAGATGCTATCGCCGTGGCTGGCGGAGTCCTTACTGTTACCAGTAAGGGGGTTGCGATTTCTGCTGAATACTTAGACTCGCTTTTAAAAAAACATACAACAACGGAAAACATCACAACTGGCGATATCAATAATCGCGTTGGCCAGTTTACTTCCCTGCTATTAACCGTTCAGTCTGTTCTTTCTACCTCTTTAGCTGGAGTGAATCTTAATGCTCTGGTTAACTCGGGGAATACTGACAGCTTTACCATTGCCAAAAGTGCCCTGAACATAGCCAGTGAAACGCTGAAAATGGCGGTCAGTTCGGTAGGGTCAATCAGTAAATTCGCTGACTCATTTTCTAATCTGGGGGAAAAACTCCAGGGAGTTAGTGGACTTCAGAGTGTTTCGTCTGTCCTGCAGGGCATCAAAGGCCTCGATTTTAAAACGGGTACAGCTGTTCTTAGTGGTGTTGCCGGTGTGCTAGGGGGAATCAGCGCCGGTATGGTCTTAGGCTCGCCAACGGCCAGTACGGAGCAGAAGGCTGCGGCAGGCGTGGAGATGACCTCAAAAATTCTTGGGAACGTCGCTAAAACGGTAACTCAAATCGTGGTGGCGCAGAGGCTGGCAGCCGGGCTGTCCGTCACCGCGCCGGTGATCGGTTTTATCGCTTCGTCAGTTTCTCTCGCTATCAGCCCTCTGGCTTTTTATAACGTAGCGAAGAAATTCGAGTACGCAGATGAAATTCTGAAAGTCGCGGAAAAGTACAAAAAATACGGCTATAGCGGCGATGAACTGCTTGCCAATTTTAACAAGGAATATGGCGCAGTTGAAGCATCCACGACTGCGGTATCTACAGCGCTCGGTGCCGTATCGGCCGGACTTGGTGCTGCGGCAGCCGGTTCTGTCGTCGCAGCCCCTGTAGCTTTGGTTATCGGTACTGTAGCAGGCGTTGTTGCGGCCATCCTTGAAGCATCGAAGCAAGGGATGATCAACAACATCGCCAACAAATATCACCAAAAAATCATCGAGTGGCAGGAAATCCATCCGGGGCAGAATTATTTCGAATACGGATACGATTCCCGTTATGCAGCCTTCATGGAAGAAAACCTCGGAAAGCTGAATGAGCTGGCTAAGGATATGGGGGTTAAGTCTCTTGTAACCATTACCCAGCAAGGCTGGGATTCCATGCTGGGCGAACTGGCCGCTGTTACCCGTATGGGAGATAATATCTCCAGTGGCAAGGTATACGTATCCATCCTAAAGGACGGAAAGCTTAGCACAGACAAAAAAGAAGTTAGGCTCGACGACGTAGAGGGCAGCATCACTCTGAACTCCAAGTCGCCGTCTCAGGCACTAACTTTCCTGACGCCTCTGATGACGCCCACTTCAGAATCACGTATTCGAGTGCAGACAGGTAAAAACTCATGGCTGTCGCTTTCATTAGGGAAAACTAAAGATTGGGAAATTACCGATAAAGGTAATACCAGCACGATTGCCGATTTCTCGAACGTTGTGCAAAGAATAGTTTTCCGTGACAAAAACATCCATGACGTAGGTATAACCGCGTATATGGGCGGTGGTGATGATACTATTTATGTCGGTCAGGGCAAGTCTGTTATTGAAGGCGGTGAGGGTTTTGATACTGTCAGCTATGCACGTTCACCAGTGCTATGGTCACAGATAGAGGCTGTTAACGGACGACCGGGCGACTATGACGTTAAACGTGGCGTCAACAGTGACGTCTATCATGAGGTTATCTCAACTCAGAATAATAATGTCGGCAAAAATACCGAAAGCATTGAATACCGCGATGTTCTGGTCGCAAAAGGCATCTATAACGTAGAGGATAAACTGCGTTCGGTAGAGCAGATTATTGGAACCAATGGTCGTGATATGTTCAAGGGAGGAGAACATACCGATTACTTCTACGGCGGTGAAGGTCAAGATGTCATTTATGGTAATGGTGGGAACGACTTGCTGTATGGCGGCGACGGCCTCGATGTTATCTGGGGCGGTGACGG
>OKWA01000913.1_pt1 | contig 12034 bp, 13 predicted proteins | sample 1606861 | NCBI WGS metagenome assembly OKWA01 (sample SAMN03281007, study PRJEB24777) | human gut metagenome | isolation source: fecal sample PR166 from 1 month old female Malay infant, vaginally... | reverse complement strand
GCAGCCGGACGTTACCAGCTTCTTTCCCGTTGGTGGGATGCCTATCGTAAGCAGCTTGGCCTGAAAGACTTCTCTCCCAAAAGCCAGGACGCTGTGGCACTGCAACAGATTAAAGAGCGTGGCGCTTTACCGATGATTGACCGCGGTGATATTCGTCAGGCAATCGACCGTTGCAGCAATATCTGGGCTTCGTTGCCGGGTGCTGGTTATGGTCAGTTCGAGCATAAGGCTGACAACCTGATTGCAAAATTCAAAGAAGCAGGCGGAACGGTCAGAGAGATTGAGGTATGAGCAGAATAACCGCGATTATCTCCGCTCTGGTTATCGGCATCATCGTCTGCCTGTCATGGGCTGTTAATCATTACCGTGATAATGCAATCGCCTACAAAGAACAGCGCGATAACAAGGCCAGTGAACTGGAGAAGGCGAACGCCACCATTACTGACATGCAGCAGCGCCAGCGTGATGCTGATGCACTCGATGCTAAATACACGAAGGAGTTAGCTGATGCGAAAGCTAAAAATGATGCTCTTCGTCGCAAGCTTGATAATGGTGGCAGGGTGCTCGTCAAAGGAAAATGCCCTGTGCCATCCTCAGACGAAACCTCCAGCGCCTCCGGCATGGGCAATGATGCCACCGTCGAACTCTCTCCAGTTGCTGGACGAAACATTCTCGGTATCCGGGACGGAATTATCCGCGACCAAACAGCACTGAGAACGCTTCAGGAATACATCTGGACGCAATGCCTTCGATGATAGCGATAATTCTACTCATCATCCTTCACATCTGGCTCTGTAGACAGGGTGGTGATCACTTCTGGAGTGAATCCATATTAAACATCTCATTGCTGATGCTTGAAGTTGAGCATATGGCGCGCGGTAAGGGGCTGCGTTGAGATAAGAGCCAGTTCATTACAAATACCAGGATTTAGCCTCGCATTTGCGGGGCTTTTTTTACATCTGCAGTAAAACCGCGCATCGCAGCGCGTAACAATCCCGAGTCTTTCAGAAAGCTGAGCCTGAGAACTGCCGTATATGGTGGCGACCATCTCGGGGCGGCTTTTCTGTGCGAACAGGCTCATCTTTCTAAAAGGTAAGACGCTATGAATATCGTTCCACTAAATTACAAAGGCGAACCTATCCGCTTCAATACTGATGGCTGGATTAATGCCACTGATATTGCAAAACGTTTCGGGAAGCGTCTGGATCACTGGTTGTCCAACGCTGAAACTCTCGAATACGTTAGAGCTCTGGATGAGGTTTATTCAGGTTAGCCATCGAAAATTCTACATACCCGTGATTCCGGGTATGTAAAAACAAGCAAGGCACGAAAGGACAGGGGCGGCGGAACATGGCTGCATCCAAAGTTATCAGTTGCCTTTGCAAGATGGTGCGATCCGAAATTCTCCGTATGGTGCGACCTGCACATTGATAGTCTGCTTCGCGGTGAACTGACTGAGCAGCAGAAATATGAGCAAGCATGTCGCATTCGCGATGACCGGAAATTAAAAGCCAGCAATGGGGCAAGAGAGATGGCTCGCTGGCGATGGGATAAGCCGGTTATTGAAGCAAATGTTGAGTACTGGCGCGAGCAACTGCAGTTGACTCTCGATATCGCGTGCTGATGGCAAACGCAAAACTGCGTTATCGGAAAAATCAAAGCATTACGATAACTGAGCAACGGCTATCCATTACAAAGCCCATCTACGGGTGGGCTTGATAATGAAACCGGAGTTAATTTCTGGTCACTAATTAACGGCAGTACCGCGAAACAACCCAAGCCAGTAAGTGGGGAAATAACACTGGCAGCCACTGAAAGATGAACCTCCAGCCTTATGGCAAAAAAGATTCTTTGTGGTGGCGGACTGATGGAAAGACATCGGTTATTGCAGAGGCCATTCAATGAGTGGTCTCGACAATGGCTTATACCCTACACGGGATAACTTAACTGATATCCCTTTTAACGGATAAACGGAGCCAACAATGGCAGAGATTATTCCCATGACTGAAGAACAGAAATTCCAGTTAGAGATTTACAAACTGGTCATGAACCAGAACGCAGCCGCAGAGGAAGCATTTCAATTCATTGGCACTGACGAGCTGAAGCTTGAGCTATTCAAAATTCACTTCCAGTCAGGCGGCGCTAATTCAGATATCACGACCAGAACTATCGAAGCGGTGCGTAAATCGAAGGAAGCGTTAGACCTGTTCACTACCGGAGCATGATGCTCAACCTGAAATAACAACTAAGTGAGATGAATATGGCAGCACCAAAGGGCAACCGATTTTGGGAGGCCCGCAGTAGTCATGGGCGAAATCCTAAATTCGAATCGCCTGAGGCGCTGTGGGCTGCTTGTTGTGAATACTTCGAGTGGGTGGAAGCTAACCCGCTATGGGAGATGAAGGCGTTCTCGTATCAGGGTGAAGTGATACAAGAGCCTATCGCCAAGATGCGAGCGATGACCATTACCGGCCTCACTCTGTTCATTGATGTGACGCTTGAAACATGGCGCACATATCGCCTGCGAGAAGATTTATCTGAAGTCGTTACGCGAGCAGAACAGGTCATCTACGACCAGAAATTCTCTGGCGCAGCCGCTGACCTTCTCAACGCTAACATCATCGCCCGTGATTTGGGCCTCAAAGAGCAGTCGCAAGTTGAAGACGTGACACCTGATAAGGGAGATCGCGATAAGCGGCGCTCTCGTATCAAGGAGCTATTCAACCGTGGAACTGGACGCGATTCTTGATAACTTGAGCGACGAAGAGCAAATCGAATTGCTCGAGCTACTCGAAGAAGAAGAGAACTACCGTAACACACACCTGCTATATGAATTTACGCCATACAGCAAACAGCGTGAGTTCATCGACGCCGGACATGACTATCCAGAGCGATGTTTTATGGCTGGTAACCAGCTTGGTAAGTCATTTACTGGTGCTGCTGAAGTCGCGTTTCACCTTACCGGGCGTTATCCTGGCACAAAAGGCTATCCTGCTGATGGTAAATATGGCGGGGAGTGGAAAGGTAAGCGTTTCTATGAGCCTGTTGTCTTCTGGATTGGTGGCGAGACAAACGAGACTGTAACCAAAACGACTCAACGCATCCTGTGCGGTCGTATCGAAGAGAATGATGAGCCTGGCTACGGTTCCATACCGAAAGAAGACATCATTAGCTGGAAGAAGTCTCCTTTCTTTCCGAACCTTGTTGATCATCTTCTGGTTAAGCATCACACGGCTGATGGCGTTGAAGATGGCATTTCAATCTGCTACTTCAAGCCATACTCGCAAGGCCGCGCTCGCTGGCAGGGTGACACAATCCACGGCGTGTGGTTTGACGAAGAGCCACCATACAGCATTTATGGCGAAGGTCTTACCCGTACCAACAAATACGGTCAATTCTCAATTCTGACGTTTACCCCGCTGATGGGGATGTCTGACGTTGTTACCAAGTTCCTGAAGAATCCCAGCAAGTCACAGAAAGTGGTCAACATGACCATCTATGACGCTGAGCACTACACCGACGAGCAGAAAGAGCAAATCATCGCATCCTATCCTGAGCATGAGAGAGAGGCGCGTGCTCGCGGTATTCCTACGATGGGTAGCGGTCGAATCTTCCAGATACCGGAAGAGACTATTAAGTGTCAGCCGTTTGAGTGTCCTGATCACTTCTACGTAATTGGCGGGATGGATTTCGGATGGGATCACCCGCAGGCGCAGGTTCAGCTTTGGTGGGATAAGGACGCAGACACAATCTACGTTTCACGCGTGTGGAAGGCGAAAGAAAAAACAGCCGTTCAGGCGTGGGGAGCCGTTAAATCATGGGCGCATAAAGTGCCAACCGCATGGCCTCATGACGGAAACCAGCACGAGAAGGGCGGCGGTGAGCAGCTCAAAGGGCAGTATGCAGATGCTGGTTTTATGATGTTGCAGGAGCATGCGACATGGCCTGATGGCGGTAACGCGGTGGAGCCTGGAATCACTGAATTGCGCGACATGATGCTTGATGGTCGCTTCAAAGTATTCAACACCTGTGAGCCATTCTTTGAGGAGTTCCGCCTCTATCACCGTGATGAAAACGGGAAGATCGTCAAGCTTAACGACGACGTGCTATCCGCCGTTCGCTATGCATACATGATGCGCCGCTTCGCAAAAATGATGCGCGACATCAAAAAACCAAAAGAGAAAAAGATACCAGCCCCAATCAGGCCCATCGCACGGAGAACTTAAATGGCCGACGAAAACAGACTCAATTCCATTCTGTGTAAGTTTGACGCGGACTGGATGGCGAGCGATGAAGCCAGAACCGAGGCGACAAATGACCTGTATTTTAGCCGAGTGTCGCAATGGGATGACTGGCTATCAAACTACACTACCCTGCAATATCGCGGACAATTCGATGTTGTTCGCCCGGTGGTCAGGAAACTGGTCGCAGAGATGCGCCGGAACCCTATCGACGTTCTCTTCCGACCCAAAGACGGCGCTAATCCTGATGCTGCCGATGTGTTGATGGGAATGTATCGTACTGATATGCGACATAACACGGCAAAGATTGCCGTTAACGTTGGCGTTCGTGAGCAGATAGAGTCCGGCGTTGGTGCATGGCGTCTGGTCACCCAGTACGAAGACAACGACCCAACAAGCAACAATCAGGTAATCCGACGCCTGCCAATCCATGAAGCCTGCTCACACGTCATATGGGACGCCAACAGCAAGCAGATGGATAAGAGCGACGCTAAGCACTGCACGGTGATTAACGCTTTGTCACGCAATGGCTGGAAAGAGTTCGCAGAGGATTACGGTATTGATCCTGACACCTTGCCATCTTTCCAGAATCCGAACGATACATGGCTGTTTCCGTGGGTATCGAATGATGTCGTCTACGTCGCTGAGTATTACGAGGTCGAAGAGAAGAAAGAGAAAGTCTTCATCTACCGCGACCCGCTGACAGGTGAGCCGGTCAGCTATTACCAGCAGGATATCAAAGACGTCATCGACGACCTGGCTAATCGTGGATTCATTAAGGTAGCAGAGCGTAAGGTCAAGCGTCGGCGTGTGTATAAGTCGATCATCACCTGCACGCAGATACTGAAAGACCGCGAGAAGATAGCCGGAGAGCATATCCCAATCGTTCCTGTGTACGGCGAATGGTCATTCGCTGGTGACAAGGAGTGCTACGAGGGCGTTGTAAGGCTGACGAAAGACGGTCAACGCCTTCGTAACATGATCATGTCATTCAACGCCGATATTGTTGCTCGCTCACCGAAGAAGAAACCGACCTTCTTCCCTGAGCAAATCGAAGGCTACGAATACATGTACGGTGGAAATGATGACTATCCGTACTATCTGCAGAACAGGACCGATGAAAACGGTAACGACCTGCCGATTGGTCCAATCTCCTACATGGAAAACCCTGAAGTGCCGCAAGCCAACGCTTACATGCTTGAGGCAGCCACCAACGCAGTGAAAGAGGTGGCTAGTCTTGGCGTTGATGCGCAGGCGGCAAATGGTCAGGTCGCTTTCGATACCGTCAATCAACTGAACATGCGGGCAGACCTTGAGACATACGTGTTTCAGGATAACCTGGCTACCGCAATGCGACGTGATGGCGAGATTTATGCCTCAATGGTCAACGATATTTATGACGTTCCTCGTCATGTAACGCTGACACTTGAAGATGGAAGCGAGAAAGACGTTCAACTCTATGCGCAAGTTGTCGATTACCAGTCCGGTAATGTGGTAACACTCAACGACATTCGTGGTCGCTATGAGTGCTATACGGACGTTGGGCCATCCTTCCAGAGCATGAAGGAACAGAACCGCGCAGAGATTCAGGAGTTACTCACCAAGGTTCCGCAAGGCACTCCAGAGTTCCAGATGCTGATGCTGCAATACTTCACGCTGCTTGACGGTAAAGGCGTCGAGATGATGCGAGAGTACGCGAACAAGCAACTGGTGATGATGGGGCTGAAGAAACCAGAAACACCTGAAGAGATGGAGATGGTGCGGCAGGCACAACAACAGCCGCAGCAGCCATCAGCAGAGCAAATTCAGGCGCAGGGTATCCTTCTGCAAGGTCAGGCTGAATTGCTCAAGGCAGAGAACCAACAGGCGCAGATTCAGGTTGAAGCTGCCAAGGTTGAAGCCCAAAACCAACTCAACGCCGCGAAGATTGCAGAAATCTTCAACAATATGGACCTCGACAAGCAGGCAGAATTGCGTGAGTACCTCAAGCTCGTAGGTCAATTCCAGCAACAGCGCAGCAAAGATGCTCGCGCTAACGCTGAGCTGCTTCTTAAAGATGCAGACCAGACTCATTCACAACGCATGGATTTCGCGAATCTTATGCGTCAAGTTCAAATCCCCTCCGGCGGAGTAGCCGAGACACCTCAATAAGAGAGAGTTAATCATGGACCAAACCACCGACATTCAGGCTTCTGAAGAATTAACCCTGCCCGGCAATCATGCAGCGGCATCTGCTGATGGCTTAGTTGTCGATAATGCCAACGACAACGCAGGTCAGGAAGAAGGCTTCGAGATTGTCCTGAAAGACGATGAGAAACCAAAACAAGACCCGGCAACTAATGCTGAATTTGCCCGTCGCCGCATCGAACGCAAACGCCAGCGTGAGCTTGAGCAGCAGATGGAAGCGGTTAAGCGTGGAGAGTTGCCGGAGCACCTGCGGGTGAACCCTGAGTTACCAAAACAACCAGACCCTAACGATTATCTTTCCGAAGACGCACTGGCTAAGTACGACTATGACCAGAGCCGCGCACTGGCTGCCTTCCAGCAGGCAAACAGTGAATGGCAGATCAAGGCTATGGACGCACGAAGCCAGGCTGTCGCCGAGCAGGGTCGCAAAACTCAGGAGTTCACCCAGCAATCAGCGCAATACGTCGAGGCAGCCCGTAAGCACTACGACGCAGCGGAAAAGCTCAATATCCCTGACTATCAGGAGAAAGAGGATGCATTCATGCAACTGGTGCCGCCAGCAGTCGGTGCCGACATCATGCGCCTCTTCCCGGAGAAATCCGCTGCTCTCATGTATCACCTTGGTGCTAATCCTGAGAAAACACGCCAGTTGCTGGCGATGGACGGGCAATCCGCGCTGATTGAACTCACTCGACTGTCAGAACGTTTAACTCTCAAGCCTCGAGCCAAGCCTGTTTCAGAAGCCCCGTTACCTGATGAACCTATTCAGGGACACGCTGTTGCTGCAAATATCTCTGCGATTGAAAAGCAGATGGAAGCGGCAGCAAACAAAGGGGATGTAGAGACATACCGCAAGCTCAAGGCGCAACTGAATAAAGGAATTCGATAATGGCATTAAATGAAGGTCAACTGGTCACGTATGCTCTGGATGAAATCATCGAAACCATCCAGAACCTGACGCCAATGGCGTCCAAAGTGACAAAATACACCCCTCCGGCAGAATCCATGCAGCGTTCAAGCAACACCGTGTGGATGCCTGTTGAGCAGGAAGCGCCAACCCAGACTGGCTGGGATTTAACTGGCAACGCAACCGGGATTCTGGAGCTGTCCGTGAAATGCAACATGGGCGATCCGGATAACGATTTCTTCGAGCTTCGTGCAGATGACCTGCGTGATGAGCGTTCTTACCGTCGCCGCATCCAGGCATCCGCCAAAAAACTGGCGAATAACATTGAGTCAGCGATTGCCAAACAGGCAACTGAAATGGGCTCGCTTGTTGTTCACGATACCCGCGCAATTGGTCCATCTACTGGCCTGTCTGGCTGGGATTTTGTGTCTGATGCAGAGCGCCTGATGTTCTCCCGTGAGCTAAACCGCGATATGGGCATCAGTTACTTCCTGAACCCTGATGATTACCGCAAAGCAGGCCGCAACCTGGTAGATGGTGACATCTTCGGTCGCGTTCCTGAAGAAGCGTATCGCAACGGTACTATTCAGCGTCAGATTGCTGGCTTTGATGAAATTCTTCGCTCACCGAAACTTCCGGCAGTTACCAAGTCAACCGCTACTGGTGTAACTGTTTCTGGTGCGCAGAAGTTTAAGCCGCAGGCATACACTCTTGATACCGATGGTAACAAAGAGAACGTCGACAACCGTGTTGCAACGGTGACCGTATCCTCCACCACCGGATTTAAGCGCGGCGACAAAATCAGTTTCACTGGTGTGAAATTCCTGTCTCAGATGGCGAAGAACGTGCTAACTGATGATGCTACTTTCTCAATCACCCGTGTGATCGATGGTACTCACATTGAAATCACGCCGAAGCCGATTGCGCTTGATGACGCTTCACTGACAAAAGAAGAGAAGGCTTACGCTAACGTAAACACCTCTCTTGCTGATACAACTCCGGTAAACGTTCTGAACGTGGCAACAACCACCGCTAACGTGTTCTGGGCTGATGACTCAATCCGCCTACTGTCTCAGCCGATCCCGGTAACCCATGAACTGTTTGCTGGCATGAAAACGTCTTCCTTCAGCATTCCTGGCATTGGTGTTAACGGCATCTTCGCAACGCAGGGTGATATCAACACTCTGTCTGGTAAGTGCCGTATTGCTGTGTGGTATTCAGCATGTGCTGTACGACCAGAGGCAATTGGTGTTGGTCTGCCTAATCAGACCGCGTGATAACCAGAGGGAGCTTCGGCTCCCTTTTTATCTGGAGACAAGCATGACACACATGATCTTTCGTCATGGCGACATGAAGAAATGGAAAGGCGTTGGATACGACTTTGAAATCGTGAAAGCCGAAGAGATTCAGGAATATCTGGATGCTGGTTGGTTTGCACATCCCGATGACCTTCTTAAGGATGTTGCAGAGCCAGAGCCAGAGCCAGAGCCAGAGCCAGAGCCAGAAGAGAAACAGCGTAAAAAGCCTGGTCGAAAACCTAAGGCGGCAGCAGATGAACCTGACAACGAAGGGTGATTTAGTTCTTGCGGCATTACGTAAGCTCGGTGTGGCATCAAATGCCACGTTAACCGATGTCGAACCGCAGTCCATGGAAGATGGCGTCAATGACCTTGAAATGATGATGGCTGAATGGCTTGGAGGTGATGCGTCACATGGTATCAACGTTGGCTACATTTTCGCTGATGCAGATGTCGCTCCAGATCCGGGCGATGAGCACGGCTTATCAAATAACGCTATAAATGCCGTCATTTTCAACCTTGCCTGCCGCATTGCTCCAGATTATGCGCTGGAAGCGTCAGCAAAACTTATAACCACTGCCAGATACGGGAAAGAGCGACTCGTCAAACTGTCTGCAATGGACAGAGCAAAAGCTGCTAAATGTAAGTCCGGTTATCCAAACCGTATGCCTGTTGGTAGCGGTAATCAGTTGGCGAAGTGGAACGGTTGGAATTACTTCCACCGGAAGGAACCTTGCGATAACGGGAGCGAATAATGCCGATTCAGCAACTTCCGCTTATGAAAGGTGTCGGCAAAGACTTTAGAAACGCTGACTATATCGACTATCTGCCAGTGAATATGTTGGCTACACCCAAAGAAATACTCAACAGCAGCGGATATCTTCGCTCATTCCCGGGCATTGCCAAACGTTCTGATGTGAATGGTGTATCGCGCGGTGTCGAGTACAACATGGCGCAGAGTGCTGTTTATCGCGTGTGTGGTGGCAAGCTCTACAAAGGCGAAAGTGAAGTCGGTGACGTTGCCGGAAGTGGTCGCGTATCAATGGCACATGGTCGGACATCACAGGCTGTAGGCGTTAATGGTCAACTGGTCGAGTATCGCTATGATGGCACGGTTAAAACCGTCTCAAACTGGCCTACAGACAGCGGATTCACACAGTACGAGTTAGGTTCTGTTCGTGACATTACGCGCTTACGTGGGCGTTATGCGTGGTCAAAAGACGGCACTGATTCATGGTTTATCACTGATCTTGAAGACGAATCACATCCTGACCGATACAGCGCACAATATCGTGCTGAGTCTCAGCCTGACGGCATCATCGGCATCGGAACATGGCGAGACTTCATCGTCTGCTTTGGTTCATCGACGATTGAATATTTCTCCCTGACGGGGGCCACCACCGTTGGTGCCGCTTTGTATGTCGCACAGCCATCGCTGATGGTGCAGAAAGGCATTGCCGGGACTTACTGCAAAACGCCGTTTGCTGATTCGTATGCGTTCATCAGCAATCCGGCAACAGGTGCGCCGTCTGTGTATATCATCGGCTCTGGTCAGGTATCACCAATCGCCAGCGCGAGCATTGAGAAAATCCTTCGTTCCTACACTGCTGATGAACTGGCTGATGGTGTGATGGAGTCTCTGCGATTTGATGCGCATGAGCTGCTAATTATCCATCTTCCGCGCCATGTTCTGGTGTACGACGCATCTTCAAGCGCCAATGGTCCGCAATGGTGTGTGCTGAAAACAGGACTGTATGACCATGTGTACCGCGCTATTGACTTCATTTACGAAGGCAATCAGATAACGTGCGGCGATAAGCTGGAATCTGTTACCGGGAAATTGCAATTCGATAGCAGCAGCCAGTACGACAAGCAACAGGAACATCTGCTGTTTACTCCGCTGTTCAAAGCGGATAACGCAAGAGTGTTCGACCTTGAGGTTGAATCTTCAACTGGTGTTGCGCAGTACGCCGACCGCCTGTTCCTTTCTGCAACCACTGACGGCATCAATTACGGACGTGAGCAGATGATTGAGCAGAATGAACCGTTCGTTTACGACAAACGCGTTTTGTGGAAGCGTGTCGGGCGAATAAGGAAAAATGTCGGCTTCAAATTGCGCGTTATCACGAAGTCACCTGTCACTCTGTCTGGTTGCCAGATAAGGATTGAGTAATGGCTGATTCGAATCTTAATGAGCCGGTAATCATCCATGCTACTCGGCTCGATACATCAATCCTTCCACGCAATATCTTCTCGCAGTCATATCTGCTGTACGTTATTGCACAGGGTGCTGATGTTGGTAACGTGGCGAACAAGGCCAACGAAGCAGGGAAGGGGGCTTATGATGCACAGGTGAAGAATGATGAGCAGGATGTCACCCTTGCAGACCATGAGTCCAGAATTGAAGCTGCTGAAGCAACTCTCATCAATCATGAACATAGAATCGCAGCAGCGGAAAGCACTCTTGCAGATCATGAAACAAGGATTACGGCTGCTGAAACAGAGCTGGCTGATCACGAGACGCGAATTGCTGCCAATGAATCTGAGTTAGCAAACCATGATGCGCGCATAACTCAGAATGCAACAGATATCGACGCACTGGATACCAGGCTAACAGCGGCTGAAGGAAGCATTTCGACGCTTCAAAGCACAGTTGGTGATCACTCAACAAGAATATCTGCGCTTGAGTATGTCACAACGCGCAAGAAGTCAGAGGTCGTTTACTCAGGAGTATCGGTAACCATTCCAACAGCGCCGACCAACCTTGTTAGCCTGCTGAAAACGCTCACGCCGTCATCCGGGACGTTGGCACCATTCTTCGACACCGTTAACAACAAGATGGTTGTTTTCAACGACAACAAAACCCTGTTCTTCAAGCTGTCGATTGTCGGGACGTGGCCCAGCGGAACCGCCAACAGGTCAATGCAGCTAACCTTTTCCGGCTCTGTTCCTGACACGTTGGTAAGCAGTCGTAACTCGGCGACAACAACCGATAACATCCTGTTAGCTACGTTCTTCAGCGTGGATAAAGACGGCTTTCTTGCCACAAATGGCAGCACGTTAACCATTCAGTCAAATGGTGCGGCGTTTACTGCCACAACCATCAAGATAATCGCGGAGCAGTGATGATTCAGTTCAAACCAACGCGAAACATCGACCTGATCGAAGCAGTCGGAAATCACCCTGACATTATTGCCGGGAGCAACAACGGTGATGGATACGACTACAAACCTGATTGCCGTTACTTTGAGGTGAACGTGCACGGGCAGTTCGGCGGCATTGTTTACTATCAGGAAATTCAGCCGCTTACATTCGATTGCCACGCCATGTACCTGTCAGAGGCTCGTGGATTCAGCAAGGAAATCGGACTGGAGTTCTGGCGATACATTCTGACTAACACC
>OKWA01000908.1_pt1 | contig 12074 bp, 10 predicted proteins | sample 1606861 | NCBI WGS metagenome assembly OKWA01 (sample SAMN03281007, study PRJEB24777) | human gut metagenome | isolation source: fecal sample PR166 from 1 month old female Malay infant, vaginally... | reverse complement strand
ACGGAGTAGTAAAGGTTGCCGTTATGGTTGCCGTCGTTGTGCTGGTTGAATTCAACGTCGCCGCCTGCCGAGATGGACAGAATATCGTTCAGTGAGGATAAATCGTACAGGTACAGCGCGCCGCCGCCCTGATAGCGCCCGCTGGCGCGGCTACCGGCATCATCAAGCCAGGCGCCAACCTGCCACTGTTTATCCGTTACGCGGGCGATTTCAATATCGCTCTCGCCGATATGTTCCCCCGGCCGCAGTTTCATATGGGCGCTGGCGCCAGGCTGGCGTTGCAGGTTAGCCATCCCTTGTTCAAGATCGCTAAGGCGCAGGATCTTACCGGTATGCGTGGGCATCGAGGTCCACAGGTTCGTTGTGGCGCTATTCGGCGCAAAAGCAATATGCCCCGTTTTGCCATAAACAAGCGTTATCTTCAGAATGCCGCCTTCTAATGACTGGGACGGAACATCGATCAGGGAAGTGATATACCCTTGCGTTATCAGCTCATTTTGCAAAGCGGTCGTCAGCAGACGAATTCCTTCCACACCTAAACAATGGCCAATCGCCTGGGAGGCGATCTTTCCGAGGAGGGCGGTGGTTTTTGCTTTGTCCTCGGAGGCAATATCAACTTGCGTGATATATCTGCAGGTCGCTTCTTCGGGAAATATTAAAGTTTGCGTTTTTACATGGCTACGAGAGGATTGGTATTGCTGCTGATGGGGCATTAATGCGCTTTCACGGGCTTTATCCTGTTCAACCTGGTTTACCGTTGCGGCCTCAATACCCGCGCGGGCAGTAAAACAGGTGAGCAGATTTAAACACAAAATAATGGCCAGGCTGTTGGTATTAGTCCACATGAAGCAATATCCGTTTGTTTCATTGAGTGAGATTATTATTAATAGCTATGCGCGGTCGGAAATAGCCAGCGACGTATAGCAAGTCGATTGAAATATTATTTTTAAATAATTCATACTCCGGGGGGATTATTACGAGAGGCTGTATGCTAACGATGCCGTGGCGGTTTATCCATTCACCGGCCCCTGAATTCTTTGTGAAATATTTACTTCACGTTGTGAAGCTGACGCCTTGAGATGAAGTGATTGAAAGGGGAAGAGCTGCGGGCGCGCACGGTGATATCGTGCGCGCCGCAGAAGTTAGTGCAGAATTTTGGCGAGGAAGTCCTTGGCGCGTTCTGATTGCGGGTTAGCAAAAAACGCTTCTTTATCGGCGTCTTCGACTATTTTACCTTCATCCATAAAGATGACCCGGTTGGCGACCTTACGCGCAAAGCCCATTTCATGGGTAACCACCATCATGGTCATCCCTTCATTCGCCAGTTCAACCATAACGTCCAGCACTTCGTTAATCATCTCAGGGTCAAGCGCGGAAGTGGGTTCATCAAACAGCATGGCGATGGGGTCCATGCACAGCGCGCGAGCGATGGCCACGCGCTGCTGTTGGCCGCCCGAGAGCTGAGCGGGGAATTTTTCAGCATGGGCGGAAAGCCCCACGCGTTCCAGCAGCTTTAGCCCTTTTGCTCGAGAAGCTGCTTTATCGCGATTGAGCACCTTAACCTGCGCCAGGGTGAGGTTATCAATAATCGATAAGTGCGGGAACAGCTCGAAATGCTGGAATACCATCCCGACCCGCGAGCGCAGTTTGGCGAGATTGGTCTTTTTATCGTTGACGGTGGTGCCGTCGACGATGATTTGACCTTGCTGGATGGGCTCCAGGCCGTTGACGGTTTTAATCAGCGTTGATTTACCCGAACCCGAAGGCCCACAGACCACCACCACTTCGCCTTTTTTCACTTCCGTGGAGCAATCGGTCAGCACCTGAAAGTGACCATACCATTTTGAAACATTTTTCAGGGTAATCATTACACAGTCCTTTTCTTCAACCAGCTGACCAACAGCGATGCGCTGAGGCTAATAACAAAATATACGGCGCCTGCGAACAGCACCATCTCCACCTGGGTTCCGTCACGTTCGCCAATCGTCGAGGCGGTGCGGAAAAAGTCGGCCAGGCTCAGGACATAAACCAGTGAGGTATCCTGGAACAGGACGATGCCCTGAGTCAGCAGCAGCGGTACCATGGCGCGAAACGCCTGCGGCAGGATCACCAGCTTCATAGATTGCCAGTGGGTCATGCCCAGCGCCAGCGCAGCGCTGGACTGGCCGCGGGAGATACTCTGAATACCGGCACGAATGATTTCCGAGTAGTAAGCCGCTTCAAACATGGAAAAGGCGATCATCGCCGAAATCAGCCGGATATCGGTTTTCGGCGACAGGCCAAGCACGTTCTGCAGGAAACCCGGGACAATCAGATAAAACCACAGCAGTACCATTACCAGCGGAATAGAACGGAAGACGTTAACGTAAGTTTTGGCAAACCACGCCAGCGGCAGGAAACTCGACAGGCGCATCACGGCCAGAATCGTCCCCCAGACAATCCCGATAACAATCGCGGTCACGGTGATTTTTAACGTGATGACCAGTCCAGCCAGCAGGTATGGCATGGAAGGGATAATAGAACTCCAGTCAAAATCGTACATTATTTACCCCCCATATTGCCCGGCAGGCGGACCTTACGTTCGACCACGTACATGATCAGCATGATGACGGCGTTGATAAAGACGTAGGCGAGGGTGATGGCGGTAAACGATTCCCAGGCATGGGCCGAGTAGTCCAGCAGCTTACCCGCCTGCGCGGCCATATCGGCAAGTCCAATGGTGGAAGCGATGGCCGAGTTTTTCACCAGGTTCATCATTTCAGAGGTCATTGGCGGCACGATAACGCGGTAGGCGTTGGGCAGCAGCACGTAACGATAGGTTTGCGGAAGCGTCAGCCCCATCGCCAGCCCGGCATTTTTCTGGCCGCGCGGCAGGGACTGGATGCCGGAACGAACCTGTTCGCAGACGCGAGCGGCGGTAAATAATCCCAGACACAGCATCGAAGAAACGAAAAACTGAATATTAGGGTCCAGCTCGGACTTAAACCACATGCCGATATTTTCCGGCAGCAGTTCAGGCACCACCAGATACCAGGTGAAAAACTGCACGATAAGCGGAACGTTACGGAACAGCTCAACGTAACAGGTACCGATAGTCGAGAGTAGACGATTAGGGACGGTACGGAGAATACCGAATAGCGAGCCTACGAAGAAGGCGATAATCCAGGCCGTGACCGACAGCGTAACGGTGACCTGAAAACCACTCCATAGCCAGCCTAAATAGGTAGTATTGCCGAACGGGGCCTGTTGCAGGAATATCCCCCAGTTCCAGTCTATTGACATACATGACTCCTGGAAAAAAAGGGTAGCAGCGCTACCCTCGAAGATTGTTGCTCAGCCTGTTTCGGTATTCGCGGCCGCTGGGGAACGACCAGCCGCCGTATAGTCTGTCCGCGCCGTAGCAACAATCGGGAGGGCAGGAGTTCCTGCCCCTTGTTTTTTTAATTAGTTAAGAGCTTTGTCGTTAGGTGATTTGAACAGCGCTTTCATTTCGTCAGAGAGTTCAAAATTCATATTCAGGTTTTTTGGCGGAATAGGATTTTTAAACCACTTGTCGAACCATTTTTCGGCTTCACCGGAGGTCTGCGCCTGGGCTACCGTCTCATCAACCAGCGTTTTGAACTGCGGATCGTCTTTACGCAGCATACAGCCGTAAGCTTCCTGAGATTGCGCCGTGCCGACGATCTCCCAATTATCCGGCTTCTTCGCCTTCGCCCGTTCGCCCGCCAGCAGCGCGTCATCCATCATAAAGGCCACCGCGCGTCCGCTTTCCAGGGTACGGAAAGAGTCGCCGTGATCTTTAGCACTGATAATGCGCATGTTCATTTTTTTCTCGTCATTCAGCTTATGCAGCAGAATTTCGGAGGTAGTTCCGGAGGTGACGACGACGGCTTTATCCTTCAGGTCCGGAAAGTCCTTAATCGCGCCGCCTTTTTTCACCAGCAGACGGGTACCGACAACGAAAATGGTGTCGGAGAAGGCCGCCTGTTTCTGACGTTCAAGGTTGTTGGTGGTGGAACCGCATTCGAAATCATAGGTACCGTTTTGCAGCAGCGGGATACGGTTTTGAGACGTAACCGGGATCAGCTTCACCTGCAGATCCGGTTTGTTCAGCTTTTTCTTGATGGCATCAACGATCGCATTTGAGTAGTCCTGGGAGTAGCCTACGACCTGCTGCTTGTTGTCATAGTAAGAAAATGGAACGGATGATTCACGGTGACCAACGACGATGACGCCGTTTTTGGCAATTTTATCCAGAGTGCTCTGGCCGGTGGTTGCTGCTGCGTCTTCTGCCTGCGCCGCGCCGGCGGTCAGTCCCATGACCAGCATTGCTGCGGCCAGTTTACGTAATTGCATATCCGACTCCTTATCCTCAGCGTCGTTAAACGCTATTGATACCCATTGTGAATGTGTGTGCTTTTTATGGCTGCCGTCTTTGTGTGCAGCATTTGTATGTGTTTGTTAGCATTTAGTTTGGCTTAATGTAAAGATTTTGCTGCTATATTGTTGGTTTTTGCGAGGCGCACCGCACCATTTAAAGGCAAAAATCCCCCATTGCACCAAAATAGCGCTGCCTGATGATCTGTGGTGGTGCAACCGGGTTGTACCCCTCAGGATCGCGTTGCTACGGGAATTTATTAAGCAATGGCCGTGCCAATATGCAACGAAAGGAAGAGATGATCGCGGCGACGAAAGCCGCCGCGGTAGAAGAGAAAGGAGGAATTATTGACGGCGCTGGCGCAGACTCATCAGCAGGGCGCCAAAACCGAACAGGATGGTTAACGCCCACAGGGGCCAGTTTCCCGTACGAGCGTACGGCGTCAGTCCTGTCGTTGGGGTCACTTTGCTGGTTAACACGGCGCGGGTGAACTGCGGGATCATTGCCTGAATTTCACCGCGCGGGCCGATGACCGCGGTTATGCCGTTATTGGTGCTACGCAGTAGCGGACGGGCCAGCTCCAGCGCGCGCATACGCGCCATCTGGAAATGCTGCCACGGGCCGATAGATTTGCCGAACCACGCGTCGTTAGAGATGGTTAGCAGAAAATCCGTGTCCGGGCGGAAGTTATCCCGCACCTGCTCGCCAAGGATGATCTCGTAGCAGATAGCCGCCGTCAGTCGCATGTTATGCGCCACCAGCTGCGGCTGTACGTACGGACCGCGGCTGAAAGAGGACATTGGCAGATCAAAGAATGGCGCCAGCGGACGCAGAATCGATTCCAGCGGCACAAACTCGCCAAACGGCACCAGATGGTTCTTGTTGTAGCGATTCTTTGAGTCGTAGCTGTACGGGTTATCTTTGCCCAGCGTAATAATGGTGTTGTAAGTATCGTAGCGATTACGCGCGTTCAGGCGCGCGTCGACGATGCCGGTAATCAGCGAGCTGTTTTTCGACCGCATCAGGTCATCCATCATACTGAGGAAGCGCTGCTGATTAATTTCCAGATCCGGTATCGCCGACTCCGGCCAGACGATCAGCTGCGATTTGCCCATATGCGGCTGGGTGAGATCCAGATAGGTTTTCAGGGTATTGAGTAGCTGATCCTGGTCCCATTTCATCGCCTGGGGGATATCTCCCTGTACCAGCGAAACCGTGGTCGCGCGCTCCGGCAGCAGCTGATACCACTGAATATAGCGCAGCGGGAAGGGCAGGGCGAACAGCACGACGGCAGCGACCAGCGGCTTCCAGCTGCGCTGCACGATAGCCAGTATCAGCAAACCGCTGACGATCATCAGCAGGAAGTTAATCGCCTCGACGCCCATAACGGGCGCCAGCCCTTTGAGCGGACCGTCGATCTGGCTGTAGCCAAACTGTAACCACGGAAAGCCGGTCAGCACCCAGCCGCGCAGAAACTCGGTAACCTGCCATATCACCGGGGCGGCGATGGCAACGCGTACCCAGCTGGTTTTTGGCCACAGGCGCGAAAGAATACCGGCAAATAATCCGGTGTACAGAGAGAGATAGGCGGCCAGCAGAACGACCAGGAAAACGTTGACCGGCCCGGGCATACCGCCGAACTGCGCGATACTCACGTAGACCCAGTTAATACCGGAGCCGAACAGCCCTAAGCCCCAGAAATAGCCGATCGCGGCGCTTTGCACAGGACGGCGGTTGAGGGTTAAGCCCTGCAGGCCAATTAATGAAATAATCGCCGCCGGCCAGATGTCATAAGGTGAAAAAGCCAGCGTTCCGCTGGCTCCGAATAAAAGCGCCAGCAGCAGGCGTACGCCCTGGCGTTCAATGAGAGAGGCAAATACCATTTAGGTTAATCGTCCCGTTGGATTAGTCTTCCAGCTTCGGCTGCGGGGCATCATCAGGAAGCTTTACGTGTACCTGAATAATACGTCGACTGTCGGCCATTGCGACCTTGAATTGGTAACCATCAATGTCGATAGACTCGCCGCGGGCAGGCAGATGACCAAAGGCCTGCATCACCAGACCACCGATGGTATCAACCTCTTCATCGCTGAAGTGGGTGCTGAAGGCTTCGTTGAAGTCTTCGATTGAGGCCAGCGCGCGTACCGTCCACGTATGGCGGCTCAACTGACGGAAATCGATATCTTCTTCTTCGTCATATTCGTCTTCTATCTCACCGACGATCAGCTCAAGGATATCTTCAATGGTCACCAGACCCGAGACGCCGCCAAACTCATCGATAACGATAGCCATATGATAACGCTGGGAGCGGAACTCCTTCAGCATGCGGTCAACCCGCTTGCTTTCGGGCACGACAACCGCCGGGCGCAACACTTTTTCCATGCTGAAGGCTTCAGCATCGCTGCGCATAAACGGCAGCAGATCTTTGGCCATCAGAATCCCTTCGATGTGATCTTTGTCTTCGCTGATCACCGGGAAACGCGAGTGGGCGGATTCGATGATCACATCGAGGCACTCGTCCAGCGTCTGGTTGCGTTTCAGGGTAATCATCTGCGAGCGGGGGATCATGATGTCGCGGACGCGCTGGTCGGCGATATCCATTACCCCTTCGAGCATATCGCGCGTATCTTCGTCGATAAGGTCGTTTTGCCCGGAATCACGGATCAGCGCCAGCAGTTCATCACGGTTTTTCGGTTCCCCGTGAAAAAGCTGGCTGAGTAACAGGGAGAAGAATCCCTTTTTGCTGTTTACTGTGTCGCTACTGTGTGAATTGTCGTCGCTCATGGCGTCGTATGGGTTCTCATGTTGGTTAAATAGTCGCTCGTCACGCGTATACTCAGCGCCCGGCATAGCGGCCAGTCGCCGGCAAAGCCGGCAACAGGTTATTCCTTCTCGGCAATGTACGGATCCTCATAGCCCAGAGCAAGCATTATCTCCGTTTCGAGGGATTCCATCTCTTCCGCTTCTTCATCAATAATATGGTCATAGCCCAAAAGATGCAGGCTACCGTGGACGACCATATGCGCCCAGTGCGCCTCCAGCGGTTTACCTTGCTCTTGCGCTTCCTGCTCGACCACCTGACGACAGATGACCAGATCGCCAAGCAGCGGCATTTCGATGCCGGGCGGCGCTTCGAAGGGGAAAGAGAGCACGTTAGTCGGTTTATCTTTCCCACGATAGGTCAGGTTCAGCTCGTGGCTTTCCGCTTCATCAACCAGCCGAATCGTGAGTTCCGACTCCTCCTGGAACTGCGGAATAACGCTATCGACCCAGCGCTGAAACAAGGCTTCATCCGGCATTCCGCTGTTATCTTCGCAAGCCAGCTGTAAATCGAGAATGACCTGACTCATTTATGCTCCTGTTCCTGGGCTTCGCGTTTGCGCTCGGCGGCCAGCTCTGCTTTACGTTTCTGGTCTGCTTCTTCCCAGGCTTCATAGGCGTTAACGATACGGGCAACCACCGGATGGCGCACCACGTCTTCGCTATGGAAGAAGTTGAAGCTAATCTCATCGACTTCTGCCAGCACTTCAATTGCGTGGCGCAGGCCCGATTTGGTGCTGCGCGGCAGGTCAATCTGTGTGACGTCGCCGGTAATGACCGCCTTAGAGTTAAAGCCGATACGAGTCAGGAACATTTTCATCTGTTCGATGGTGGTGTTCTGGCTTTCATCAAGAATGATGAACGCATCGTTCAGCGTACGGCCGCGCATATAGGCCAGCGGCGCGACTTCAATCACGTTGCGCTCAATCAGCTTTTCAACTTTCTCGAAGCCGAGCATCTCAAACAGCGCGTCGTACAGCGGCCGCAGGTACGGGTCCACTTTCTGGCTCAGATCGCCGGGCAGGAAGCCCAGTTTTTCGCCGGCCTCAACCGCCGGACGGGTCAGAAGAATACGGCGGATCTCCTGGCGCTCCAGCGCGTCTACCGCTGCGGCGACCGCCAGGTAGGTTTTCCCGGTCCCGGCAGGGCCGACGCCGAAGGTAATATCATGGTCAAGAATATTGGCGATGTACTGCGCCTGATTCGGCGTACGCGGCTTAATCACGCCACGCTTGGTTTTGATATTCACGGCCTTGCCGTAATCCGGCACGCTTTCGGCGCTCTGCTCCAGCACGCGGGCTTCTTTGATCGCCAGATGAATTTGTTCCGGTTCAATATCCTGAATTTCGCCGCGCATCGGTGCGGTATCAACGTACAGACTGCGCAGGATATCCGCCGCTGCGGTGACGCAAATCGGCCGGCCGGTCAGTTTAAAGTGGTTGTCACGACGGTTAATCTCGATGCCGAGACGGCGTTCCAGCTGTTTAATGTTGTCATCAAACGGGCCGCACAGGCTCAGCAGACGGGCGTTGTCCGCGGGCTCAAGGGTGATTTCGCGAGTGTCTGTATTCAAACTGTTCCTCTTATACATTGATAGCCGGAGGGTAGCCGGTCAGGAAATTATTCACGTCATCGGAATATGGCGCAAGCATCGCTGTAGATATTGGGTTCAGGAGAGGAAATACAAGGCCTGCCGGAGCGGCAGGCCTGAACGGATTATGGCTGGTAGATGCCGACGCCCAAATCGTTTTCTTTACGGGTACGGGCAATCACCGACTCCGGGGTTTCCGCGATACGCAGACCCATTTCGTCCTCGGTGCGCACTACTTTACCGCGCAGGGAGTTTGTCCAGACGTCGGTGATCTCGACATCAACAAACTTACCGATCATCTCAGGCGAGCCTTCGAAGTTCACCACGCGGTTATTCTCGGTGCGGCCAGACAGCTCCATGATGCTCTTGCGTGAGGTGCCTTCCACCAGAATGCGCTGCACGGTGCCGAGCATACGGCGGCTCCAGGCCATCGCCTGCTGGTTGATGCGCTCCTGCAGAATATACAGACGCTGCTTCTTATCCTCTTCCGGTACATCGTCGACCATATCGGCCGCCGGCGTTCCCGGACGCGCGGAGAAGATGAAGCTGTAGCTCATGTCGAAATTCACATCGGCAATCAGCTTCATGGTCTGCTCGAAATCCTGGGTGGTTTCGCCAGGGAAGCCGACGATGAAGTCGGAGCTGATCTGAATATCCGGACGCGCCGCGCGCAGTTTACGGATAATCGCTTTATATTCCAGCGCCGTATGGGTTCTGCCCATCAGGTTCAGCACGCGGTCGGAACCGCTCTGTACCGGCAGGTGCAGGAAGCTGACCAGCTCCGGCGTATCGCGGTAAACCTCGATGATATCGTCGGTGAACTCGATGGGGTGGCTGGTGGTAAAGCGGATCCGGTCGATACCGTCGATCGCCGCAACCAGACGCAGGAGATCGGCAAAGCTACCGGTGGTGCCGTCGTAGTTTTCCCCGCGCCAGGCGTTCACGTTCTGCCCGAGCAGGTTGACTTCACGTACGCCCTGAGCCGCAAGCTGGGCGATTTCAAACAGGATATCGTCGCTTGGGCGGCTCACTTCCTCACCGCGGGTGTAAGGCACCACGCAGTAGGTGCAGTACTTATTGCAGCCTTCCATGATGGAAACAAAGGCGCTTGGGCCTTCGGCGCGCGGTTCCGGCAGGCGGTCGAACTTTTCGATTTCCGGGAAGCTGATATCGACGACCGGGCTGCGGTTGCCTCGTACCGAGTTGATCATTTCCGGCAGACGGTGCAGGGTCTGCGGCCCAAAAATAATATCGACATAGTGGGCGCGCTGGCGAATATGATCGCCTTCCTGAGAAGCCACGCAGCCGCCAACGCCAATGATCAGGTTGGGGTTCTTCTCTTTTAACAGCTTCCAGCGTCCTAGCTGATGGAAAACTTTTTCCTGAGCCTTCTCACGGATTGAGCAGGTATTGAGCAGCAGCACATCCGCTTCTTCCGCCACTTCGGTGAGTTGATACCCGTGGGTGGCATCCAGCAGATCGGCCATCTTTGATGAATCGTATTCGTTCATCTGACAGCCCCAGGTTTTAATATGGAGTTTTTTTGTCATCGACTTGCTCATGCTTAATTAGGTATACCCAAAGTCAGCGTCTTCACCGGATGTTGCTCTGCAATGTGAAGGGTGACGGATATAAAGCCAGGATTGCAGGGCGCGTATTGTAATGCTTTGACCGCGCCCTGACCAGTACGACCGTAATCACCGCAAGCCGAATAAAAATCCGGTAAACTGAGGAGATTCGGGTTTAAGGATAATAGCCATGACAATTCATGCAACAGATGTCGTTATCGTTGGCGGCGGGATGGTCGGCGGCGCCCTGGCGCTAGGCCTGGCGCAGCAGGGTTTTACGGTGACGGTCATTGAAAAAAACGCGCCGCCGGCTTTTGACGCTTCTTCCACGCCTGACGTGCGTATTTCGGCGATCGGCGCCTCATCGGTAGGGCTGCTGAGAGGCCTGGGCGTCTGGGATAGCGTGCGGTCCATGCGCGCCCATGCCTATCGCCAGCTCGAGACCTGGGAGTGGGAAAGCGCGCATGTGGTGTTTAACGCCGCGGAGCTGAAGCTGCCGGAACTGGGCTATATGGTAGAGAATAACGTCCTGCAGCGTGCCCTATGGCAGGCGCTGGAGACCCACGAGAACATCTCCCTGCGGGTGGGCACATCGCTTCAGGAGATGCGTCGCGCAGAGACGAACGCTTCGGTCACGCTGACCGATGGCAGCCAGCTTGATGCGCGGCTGTTGGTGGGCGCGGACGGCGCCAGTTCACAGGTGCGGCAGCTAGCAGGAATCGGTATCCATGCCTGGCAGTACCAACAATCCTGTATGTTGATCAGCGTGCAGTGCGCGGAGGATCCCGGCGATAGTACCTGGCAGCAGTTTACCCCTGCGGGGCCACGGGCGTTTTTACCGCTGTTCGATCATTGGGCTTCGCTGGTGTGGTACGACACGCCGGCGAGGATTCGCCAGCTGCAGGGCATGAGCATGGCTCAGCTACAGCAGGAAATTAATCACCACTTCCCGGCGCGGCTGGGAGAGATGACGCCGCTAAGCGCGGGCGCGTTTCCGTTGACCCGTCGCCATGCATTGCAGTATGTCAAACCTGGGCTGGCGCTGGTGGGCGATGCTGCGCACACCATTCATCCGCTGGCGGGGCAGGGGGTCAATCTGGGCTATCGCGATGTCGATGCGCTGCTGGATGTCCTGGCCAGGGCAAAAGCCCACGGCGAAGAGTGGGCCAGCCTACCGGTGCTCAAGCGCTACCAGACGCGCCGTCAGGCGGACAACTTTATTATGCAGTCGGGGATGGATCTGTTTTACGCCGGATTTAGCAACGATTTGCCACCGGTGCGGATACTGAGAAATATTGGGCTGATGGCGGCCGAGCGCGCTGGCGGACTGAAGCGTCAGGCGTTGAAATACGCGTTGGGGTTGTAACGTTGAGCGGCCCGGCTGCCGTAGATGCGGCCGGGTCGGGAAGTTCCGCCGGTATCGCCGAAATACCAGAACGCAAAAAGCTCGCCGAAGCGAGCTTTTTGCTATTTATTGGCTGGGGTACGAGGATTCGAACCTCGGAATGCCGGAATCAGAATCCGGTGCCTTACCGCTTGGCGATACCCCAATTTTATTTTGGCTATCTTGTGCTGAAGTCAGACTTAATCACAGCCTGGAGAGACTTCAACAAGCGCTCCTCTGAAGCGAGCGTCTTTTGAAATTGGCTGGGGTACGAGGATTCGAACCTCGGAATGCCGGAATCAGAATCCGGTGCCTTACCGCTTGGCGATACCC
>OKWA01000901.1_pt1 | contig 12181 bp, 10 predicted proteins | sample 1606861 | NCBI WGS metagenome assembly OKWA01 (sample SAMN03281007, study PRJEB24777) | human gut metagenome | isolation source: fecal sample PR166 from 1 month old female Malay infant, vaginally... | reverse complement strand
GTGTGGTAACACCATTAAAGACCTTGATGGGTTTTTCTGTCCACTTAAATGTTCAACTTAAATTTTACAATCTGCCGATGTTAAAAGAAGTTCACTTAACCAGCCCGCTACCTACCGCACAACAAGCCATTGAGGACCGCCTCCACCAACGGGGCTTTAAAATCTTTGCCGCCATCGACCAGGCTGCAGAAGCCCAAAACGTCGGCCTAGCACTTAAACCCACCGTCCTCTTAATCTTTGGCAGCCCCAAGGTTGGGACCATGTTGATGCAAGAAGACGACCAGGTCGCCTTTGAATTACCAATCAAACTGTTACTGGTGGCAGAAGGCGACCACACCAAGGCCCTCTACCGTGACCCGCACGATTTTCCCAACGCCACTAAGCTAAGCGAGGCCGGTCAACAAATCATCGCCAACATGGCTAACCTTTACCAGTCCGTTTTAGCCGACCTATAGAAAAACTCCCGCCCAGCTCGATACCCGAGCGGCGGGAGTTTTCGTTATTTAATATGGAAACGAGTTCGCAGACCGGCGAAGCGATCACCGAGTAGGGTATCAACCAAGCGGTACTTAAGGGCCAGGTAGGCAAAGACCCCACCGCCGATGGCCACCCCGATTACTAGGGTGAAAAAGGCGGTGAAGCGCCCGTACGGACTAACCACCAGCCCCAACAAGAGCATCACCACTTTGACCACGGCAAACATGATCAAGGAAAAGGCGAGGATCTGGTTGGTTGGCTGGGCCATCTCGTTGAAGTGCAAGGTGAACTCCCGGTTAAAGGAGTGCAGGATGCAGTAGTTGATAAACAGCATCGCCACCGCCGTTGCCAGTAGGGGCCCCAGCCCCTTGAAGAGCCAGATGGCGGGAACTTGCACGATAAACTTAATGATGATCCCCACGAACAAGAAGCGCATCATCTTCTTGTTTTCGGAGATCCCCTGCATCATCGCCGCCCCAACCGTGTACATCCCGTACGGAATCGACATGAAGGCGGCAAACTGCAACACCGTGATGCCGGCCGCGTCGTAGCGGTAAAAGACCGTGTAAATCTGTTGGGCCACTGCCGCTAACCCTAGGGCCGCCGGCACCATGATGAAGTAAAAGAGCAGCAGGGCGTTTTCGATTTGGCGCCGCATGTCTTGAATGTCATTTTTGGCCCGGGCCTCGGCCAACAGTGGGATCGCCGTGGCCGCCATGGCGGATGCCAAGGAGATGATGATCATGTACAGCTTGTTGGCGTTAAAGGAAAACAGGGCGTAAACCGTGTTGAGTTGGTAGGCGCTGTAGTTACCAAACCACTTCATGATGTCAAAGAAGGTGTACTGGTCAATCAACTGAAACAGGGTGATCCCGGATTCAATCACGATAAAGGGAATTGACTGGTAAATAATTTCACCAATTAACCGCCGGGTCGACACCCCCGTCGCCACTTCACCCTGGCTCACCAGGGCGTCCATCTCGCGCTTGCGCCGCAAAAAGGCGTAGGCCAACAAGACGATTGACCCCAGCGCCCCAATGAAGGCGGCAAAGGTCGATTGGGTAACGGCTTTGACCCAGTTACCACTGCCCATCTCCATGATTACGAAGGTGGCCAGTAGCATGTAGATGACCCGCAACAGTTGTTCCACAAACTGCGACATGGCGGAAGGGGCCATCCAGTTGTACCCCTGCAAAAAGCCCCGGGTGATGCTCATGCCGGGGATCACGAGGACCGCCCAGGCTAGCGACTGAATGACCGGAATTACATCCGGGTCGCCCCCATCAAGCAGGGAGGCCCCGAAAAACATCAGGATCGAGCAGACCAGCCCCATCGCCACCGAGACGTACATCCCCGAGTGGTACAAGCGGCGTGAGACCCCGTACTGGTTAATCCCGTTGTAGTGGGCCACCATCTTGGAAATCGCCGAGGGGATCCCGGCCGTTGCGACCATCAAAAAGAGGCTGTAGATGTTATACCCCTTAGCAAAGAGGGCGTTGGCCTGGTTGGAATAGGCCCCCATCCAAGTCACCCACGGGATAATGTAGATGGCACCCAGAATCCGGGAGAGGATCGAGCCCGCCGTCATCCATGCAGAACCGGAGATCATTTTGCTCCGCGAATCGTCAAGGGAGGCGGAAGAAGCCCCCGGTTGATTACGTGAATCCATATCTTTCTTTCCTCGATTTTTAAAAAATTACAATCCCCCTTATTCTAGCCTTATTTAATGGGGGTCGCAAACCCTTTTAACTACCGCTCCCCTTTGTCCCCCACTTAGCTTATCAATACTTATCTAAATCAGTGGTGATAAGTTCCACGTGAAAGTCCCGGTACTGCTCACTTATTTCCCGTTGGTCGCTCGGCGCAGGGACCGGTTCGCGGTGGCTTTGCAGGTCGCTAATGATTATCGCTAGACCAATGGTTGCCCGCAGGCGGGCCCGGTCAAGATCTTCGTCCACCACGTCGGCATCCGGTAGGTCCGGAAAGTGGATGGTATAGCCCTGCGATGTTTTTTTAATGACGGCTGGATAGGTTGTTAGTTCCATTTTAATCACCAAATGAAGAAGAGGTTGGAAAAACTACGAGTTTTCCCAGCCTCTTACCGTGTGTTCGAATGTTAGACAGATAACGTGCTCCACAACCACGGGCCTAGTGCCTAAGTACGGTCAAGGAACGATGCTTTCCGCATCAACCCTTGCCCTAGCTTAGTCAAACGGCCCGTCGAGGAGGTTGGATCACACTCCCAAAGATAACGTGCTCCCAACCACGGGCCTAGTGCCTAAGTCCAGACACAGAACACCGCTGGCGCGCTAACCTGCGTCTTACCCTTAGCCCACGGACTGTTTGATAGGTTGGGTCGCACTTCCTACTTCACGACGATGTTGACGATCCGGTTTGGAATCACGATCACCTTCTTAACGTCCTTGCCGTCCACAAAGGAGTGAACGTGCTCGTTAGCCAAGGCAGCGTCTTCAACGTCCTTGTTATCGGCGTCCTTAGCCATCTTGATCTTGGCCCGGACCTTCCCGTTAACCTGGACGATCATTTCGACCTCGTCTTCCACCAGGGCCTTTTCGTCGTAAGTTGGCCACGGTTGGTAGGTGATGGTTTCTGATTCGTTAAACTGGCTCCACAGTTCTTCGGCCAGGTGCGGCATCAACGGCGCAATCATCTTAACGAAGCCTTCCATGTATTCAACCGGTAAGACATCCGCCTTGTAGGCCTCGTTGACAAAGACCATCAGTTGGGAGATGGCGGTGTTAAAGTGCATCCGTTCAAAGTCGTCGGTCACCTTCTTAACGGTTTGGTTGTACACCTTAGTCAACTTACCGTCGTTGTAGGTGGACACCCGGTCGCGCAGGTGGTTGTTGTCGTCCATCAAGAGGCGCCAAACCCGTTGGGCCCACTTGTTGGCCCCGTGCAGACCCTTTTCATCCCACGGCACCGATTCTTCCAGCGGCCCCATGAACATTTCGTACAGGCGCAGGGTGTCGGCCCCGTATTGGTCGACGATGTCATCCGGGTTCACCACGTTGCCCTTGGACTTGGACATCTTTTCGTGGTTGGAGCCCAGGATCATCCCCTGGTTAACCAACTTCATGAACGGTTCCTTAGTTGGTACCAAGCCAAGGTCGTAGAGGACCTTGTGCCAGAAACGGGCGTACAAGAGGTGTAAGACGGCGTGTTCGGCTCCCCCCACGTAAAGGTCAACCGGTGACCAGTAGTCGAGGGCTTCTTTGGAGGCGAACTCCTTGTCGTTGGTCGGGTCGGTGTAGCGCAGCCAGTACCAAGAAGAGCCGGCCCACTGTGGCATCGTATTAGTTTCCCGCTTCCCGTGGCGGCCGTTTTCATCGTAGACGTTGACCCAGTCTTCGATGTTAGCTAACGGGCTTTCCCCGGTCCCGGACGGTTCAATGTTGTCGGTTTCCGGCAGGCGCAACGGCAACTCGTCTTCTGGCACTAAGGAAGTCGTGCCGTCGTCCCAGTGGATGACCGGGATCGGTTCACCCCAGTAACGTTGGCGCGAGAAGATCCAGTCACGGAGCCGGTAGTTAACCTTCTTGCCCCCGCAGTCATGTTCTTCCAACCATTCCACCATCTTGGCCTTGGCTTCCTTGATGTTTAAGCCGTCCAAGAAGCCGGAGTTGACGTGGGCACCATCTTCGGTGTAGGCCTCTTCCCCGTTGAAGCCTTCGACCACCGGCGTGATTGGCAGGTTAAACTTAGTGGCGAACTCAAAGTCCCGTTGATCACCGGATGGCACCGCCATGACCGCCCCGGTCCCATAGGAGTTCAAGACGTAGTCGGCCGTCCAGATTGGTAACTGTTCGCCGTTAACCGGGTTGATGACGTAGGCACCGGTGAAGACCCCAGTCTTTTCCTTGCTTAACTCGGTCCGTTCCAGGTCGGAACGCCGGGACGCCTCTTCCTTGTAGGCGTCAACGGCGGTCTTTTGTTCCGGCGTCGTCAGTTGGTCAACCAGTTCGTTTTCCGGCGCCAGCACCACGTAGGAAGCACCAAAGAGGGTGTCGGCCCGGGTGGTGAAGACCTCAATTTCGACCCCGTCGTGGCCAACCACCTGAAACTTGACGCTGGCCCCCTCTGAACGGCCGATCCAGTTGCGTTGCATTTCCTTAACGCTTTCCGGCCAGTCAACCAGGTCCAAATCATCGATCAAACGGTCGGCGTAAGCGGTGATCTTTAAGACCCACTGACGCATCGGTACCCGGTAAACTGGGTAACCACCCCGTTCGGTCTTACCATCGACGACTTCTTCGTTGGCAACCACGGTCCCGCCCATGAAGTCGGGTGCCCAGTTAACCATGATTTCGTCTTCGTAGGCCAAGCCCTTCTTGTAGAGCTGCTCAAAGATCCACTGGGTCCACTTGTAGTAGTTCGGATCGGTCGTGTTAACTTCACGGTCCCAATCGTAGGAAAAACCAAGTGATTGAATTTGGTCGCGGAAGTGGTCAACGTTTTGGTTAGTGAAGTTAGCCGGGTTGTGGCCGGTCTTTAAGGCGTATTGTTCCGCCGGCAGTCCAAAGGCGTCCCAGCCCATCGGGTGCAGCACGTTGAAGCCCTGCATCCGCTTGAGCCGTGACATCACGTCGGTGGCCGTGTAACCTTCCGGGTGACCAACGTGTAACCCTTGACCAGACGGGTACGGGAACATGTCTAAGGCGTAATACTTCTTTTGGTCCTTGTCCAAAGTGGCCTTAAAGGTCTTGTGTTGCTTCCAGTAGCGTTGCCATTTCTTTTCAATCGCTTTGTGATCGTATGCCATGATCAAATCCTCCAATCAATTCGCGTGACTAAACCGGAAGGGACAAAAAAAGCCCCGTTGTGCTTAACACAAACGGGACGAATTTCTCCGCGGTACCACCCATCGTTCCACGTTGCCGTGGCCCTTAGCCCCTTAACGCGGGAAACGGGGGCGACTACTGGTTTCACCGCCCTTTAGCGGGGTGAGTTCACCCGGCTTGCCCTCCACATTTCCAGCCCCATGTGGTCTCTTTAAGGGTCGCCCCGGGTTACTTTTCCCCTTCCGGTCTGATATTATGGTTACCACTATACCATAAATTTTGACACGTGGGCGCTCCTTTTAATTTCTTTCCTGAAATGTCAATTTAAGTTAGAAAAAAGTTGTCGTTGATCCTCTGTGATATGTTCCATAAATACCTCATAAGGTGTCCGATAGTCTAGTGACTTTCTTGGAATTCGATTCCGCTTACTCATGAGCTGGTTCACTAACTCATCTGGAAGGTTGCGTAAGTCACGATCCTTGGTCAAACCGTCGCGGCGAAGAAGGCCATTGTTGTTCTCGTTGAGCCCCCGTTGATTTGGGGCACCAACCTCGGCGAAGTAGGTGTGGATGTCAAATTGGTTGGCAATCTCCCGCCACCCAGCGAACTCCTTCCCGTTGTCAAAGGTGATCGACTTGAAGAAGTGGCGCGGAAACTTACTTAACCATTCACTTAGGTGGCGGTTGATGTTCTCAGCCTTCTTAGCGTGAACGTTTAGGACAATTTCGACCTTAGATAAGTGCTCAACTAAGGTCATGACCGCCCCTTGATGGTGCTTACCTTGAACGGTATCACCTTCGAGATGGCCAAACTCCTTAGTGTAGTTGGGAAAATCTTCATAGCGCTCGTAGATACTCCGACCTAATTGACCAGCCTTCCCACGATGTTCCACATAGCCATTAGGGTGACGATTACCGTGCATTGGTAAATCCTTAGCGTCAAAGCCAAACTGACCCCGTTTAAACATCCGGTAAAGAGTCCGTCGATTACAACTAATCGATCGGTCGCCACGCCCAATGATGGTGTCAGGTGTCCAACCTTGTGCAACCATCTCATTGATGTAGACAACCTCATCCTGCGGTAATTGGGCTAGCTTACGACCACAACGCTTCTTATTGCTTATGTACTGTTGTTGGTAATCGACAATCGTTGCCCCGGTCTTCAGATAGCGATAGACACGGTAGATCGTCTCAACACTACGCTTAAGCATTTGCGCCACCTTGTAGGCTTTCGTCCCCTGAGTGAAGAAATTTGCGATTGTAGTGAGTTCAGCTGTGGTAAGATGAGAGTAGGTCATTTGTGGTGTCCTTTCTTTTGTCTAGAGGTATTCAAAAGTTTACCACAAATGGCTTTTCTATTTTTCTAACTTAATTTTACTAACGGCGTTTGTTAAAAATACGCACCCTTCTGGAGGACCTTTTGAATAACCGTTACAAGTCTTTATCGCTAACCATCGGCGCCAGCGCCCTGGTGATTTTTTTGCTCTGTGCGTGGCTGGTGGGAAGCCACGCACCAGCCCTCAACGCTAACGACGCGGCGCTCCGTTCTTTAGTAAACGCCCACCGCACTAACTGGGGGACCGCCTTTTTCACCCACCTCACCCTAGCTTACAACTCCACCGGTACCACGATCATCTCCGGGTTCGTCACCCTGGTGGCTTTGCTCGGCTTTAACTGGCGGGCCGGGCTCCAGGTCGCCACCGGCTCTTGGCTTAACCACTACCTCAAGTCGCTTTTTCAGCGCCCGCGGCCAACTAGCGACGTCTTAATGCACTACGGTGGTTGGTCCTTTCCCTCGGCCCACGCGGCCCTGAGCGCCCTGACGATGGGCTGCTTAGTCCTGTTAATCTTGCGGACCAAGTGGCCGACTAAGTACCGCCACCCCTTTGCAACGTTGGCGGTCGTCTTTGCACTTTTGATCGGCTTTTCGCGCCTCTACGTTGGTGCCCACTTCTTGTCCGATGTCATCGGTGGTTGGGCGCTAGGGATTACCGTGGTCGCCTTTTTTGACGCCCTCTTTCACCGCTTCTTACCCTACCAGGTCCGCTCCGTTCAGTGGGCCAAGCGTCGCCGCCCGCGCCCACGGTCAAACCGTCCCCGGGCCCGGCGGTACTAAATAAGAAGAGTGGAAAATAACCTCCGAAGCAGGTCGTATGACTAAGCTAGGACGAACGGTTGGTGCGGATCGCACCGTTCTTCGTCCGTATTTAGGCACTAGGCCTGCGGTTATTGACCACGTTTTCTGTCTAACATCCGTGAATATAGTAAGGGGCCAGGAGAAAGCCGTGCTTTCCCCTGGCCCCTTTAAGGTTTCCAACTATTTCAGCTCCTCAGTGCGGCACTCCCCACCATTGGGGCGCCCAACCAACACGCCTTATTGCCGGATCTGACCGTCCCCGGTGATCTGGTACTTGATCGTCGTTAACTGGGCCAACCCCATTGGGCCCCGTGCGTGAAGCTTTTGGGTTGAGATCCCAATCTCGGCACCAAAACCAAACTCACTACCGTCGGTGAAGCGCGTCGAAGCGTTAACGTAGACGCAGGCCGAATCAACCCGCTGTTGGAAGGCCCGGCCCCGCTCCATGTCCTTGGTGATGATTGCCTCAGAGTGGTGGGTTGAGTGCTGATTAATCCACTGGATGGCCTCATCCAAATCGTCAACCACCTTGACGGCCATGATTAAATCGTTATATTCGGTGTCCCAATCGGCGTCGGTGGCCGGTACCAGGTCACTGACGATCGCCCGGGCCCGCTCATCACCGCGAACCTCAACCCCGTGTTCCTGCAGGGCGGCCACCAGGCTTGGCAACTGCTCTTCGGCCACGGCCTGGTTTACCAAGAGCTTTTCGGCGGCGTTGCAAACGGACGGGCGTTGCACCTTGGCGTTGACCACGATCGGTGCGGCCACGGCCAAATCGGCGCTCTGGTCGATGTAAATGTGGCAGTTACCGGCCCCGGTTTCAATCACCGGCACGGTCGCCGTCTCCAACACCCGGGCGATCAAGCCCTTGCCCCCACGGGGAATCAAGACGTCGATATAGCCGGTGAGGTGCATCATTTCCGTGGCGACCGCGTGACTTTGGTCCTCCACCAGTTGAACCGCATTCTTTGGCAACCCGCTTTCCGTCAGCGCCGCTTGCAAACACGCCACGATCGCTTGGTTAGACCGGGCTGCTTCCTTACCCCCACGCAGGATCACGGCGTTGCCGGACTTGAGGGTCAAGGCGGTAGCGTCGGCGGTCACGTTTGGCCGGGCCTCAAAGATGATTCCCACCACCCCAAGCGGTACCCGCCGTTGGATGATCTCTAAGCCGGCGTAGTTGACCCAGCCGCGGTCGATCTTGGCCACCGGGTCGTCTAAGTTAGCGACGGTTTCTAGGCCGGTTGCCATGTCGTCGATTCGTTGCGGTGTTAAGCGTAAGCGGTCGACAAACTTGGCCGGCATCTCCTTTGCACTAGCGAGGTCGGCCTCGTTAGCCGCCAAGATCGTTGCTTGGCCAGCCCGTAAGGCCGTGGCCATCTTGAGTAAGGCGTCGTTTTTTTGCTTGGTGGTTAATTGCGCTACTACTTGACTAGCTTCCTTGGCCCGTTGGCCCATTTCTTCCATCATCGTCATGGTTAATTCCCCTTTCCAAAGCGAGTTCCAATTTCCTTACCGGCAAGTACGTCCTTAATGATCGCCGGGTCCTTACCGTTACATAAAATCATCTGCTTGCCCGCGGCCAACATCGTCTTAGCCGCCCGTAGCTTAGTCACCATTCCCCCGGTTCCCAGGCCGCTGCCACTGCCCCCAGCCGCCGCCTCCATTTCCGGCGTCAGCTGCTCGACGTGGCGAATCACCTTGGCGTCGGGGTCTTGGTGGGGGTCGGCATCGTAAAAGGCGTCAATGTCAGACAGGACGATCAACTTGCTTGCGCCAACCTTGACGGCCACCTGAGCCGATAACTCGTCGTTGTCCGAAAACATGGTGTGGTGATCGAGTTCGTCAACGGCAACCGGGTCGTTTTCGTTGACGATCGGGATTACCTTATCGGCCAAGAGGACCTCGAAGGTGTCGATTACGTGTTGCAAGCTAACCGGGAAGGTCAACACGTCCCGGGTAATCAGGATCTGGCCGACCTTAGTTTGGTAATCCAAGAAGCGTTGGGAGTAGATCCGCATCAACTCGGTTTGCCCAATTGAGGCTAAGGCCTGCTGGCGGGCGATTTCCGCTGGCCGCTTGGTCAAGCCCAAACTGGCTAACCCCACCCCGATGGCCCCGGAAGAAACCAGGATCGGTTGGTATCCCTGGTTGTTAACGCAAACTAGGGTAAAGGCTAACCGGTCGATGGAGGCTAGGTTGACCCGGCCGTTTTCTTGGATTAGGCTGGAGGTCCCAATCTTAACCACAATTCGTTCTTTATCTGCCATAATCATTCTCCTTAAAACAAAAGCCCGCCTTCAATTGGGGCACCCTTGCAGGCGGTACCATCCCCATTTGAAGACGAGCTTCACGCTTTTTTAATTTGATTCGGTTTTTGGACTTGGTCCAGCGGGTTTCGAACGCATGGGTCAGCTTGCAGCCGGTGACTGACCTCTCTAGACGGTTCTTAATTATTAATCATAGGGTACCCGTTTTTTTCGTACCGGTCAAGCAAAGAAAAAAAACGTGGGGAAGGTCACAAATGACCCTCGCCACGTTTTTCATTGGTTATTAGCCCAAAATTTTCTTTAATTCCGCAACCTTGTCTAACTTTTCCCAAGGCAAGTCAATGTCAGTCCGGCCAAAGTGACCGTAGGCAGCGGTTTGCTTGTAGATTGGACGTTGTAAGTCGAGCATCTTGATAATCCCAGCCGGTCGGAGGTCAAAGACTTGACGAACGGCGGCGATCATTTCTTCTTCACTCTTGGTTCCGGTACCAAAGTCGTCAATCGAAATCGAAACCGGCTTGGCCACCCCAATCGCGTAGGCAACTTGGATTTCCAGCTTCTTTGCGTAGCCAGCGGCAACCAAGTTCTTGGCGATGTAGCGGGCGGCGTAACTAGCCGAACGGTCCACCTTGGTGGCGTCCTTACCGGAGAAGGCCCCCCCACCGTGGTGAGCGGCCCCACCGTAAGTATCGACGATGATCTTACGTCCAGTTAACCCGGCGTCCCCTTGCGGACCACCAATCACGAAGCGGCCGGTCGGGTTAATGAAGTACTTGGTTTGATCGTCCAGGTATTCAGCTGGAATCACGGCCTTGATAACCTGTTCCTTAACGTCTGCTTGGATTTGTTCCAAGGAAACGTCTGGGTCGTGTTGGGTCGATAAGACCACCGTGTCGACCCGGACTGGCTTGCCGTCTGCATCGTATTCCACCGTTACTTCGGCCTTGGCGTCCGGGCGTAAGTACTTGATGACCTTATCCTTACGCAGGCTAGCGATCCGCCGCATCAACTTGTGAGACAAGATTAATGGCAGCGGCATGTATTCAGGCGTTTCATCGGTGGCAAAGCCAAACATCAACCCCTGGTCTCCGGCCCCAATTTGGTCGAGTGGGTCCACTTGACCCTCCCGGATTTCTAAGGAGTCGTCCACCCCTTGGGCGATGTCTTTGGACTGTTCATCCAGTGCCACGATGACGGCGCAGTTATCCCCGTCAAAACCGTACTTACCGTCCGTGTAACCAATCTCTTTGATCGTTTCACGCACCACGTGTTGGATGTCAACGTAAGCCGAGGTCGAAATTTCCCCGAAGACCAGGACCAACCCGGTCGTCACGGACGTTTCAACGGCCACCCGGGCATCCGGGTCCTTTTCTAAGAGGGCGTCTAGGATGGCATCGCTGATCTGGTCGGCGATCTTGTCCGGGTGCCCCTCGGAAACGGATTCTGACGTGAATAAGTGTCGTTCTTTCATGTGATAATTCCCCCATTTTCTAAACATAGTGTTTTGCGGTTACAAGGCAGCGGAGCACTGGGCTCCCCCCATCGGGAATTGCTTCATAACAGGGGCAATAATATCATATTTTTCTATTAACTTTCAATTAAAGATTCGCAATCTTTGTTATACTAAGGTCAATGTCAAAACCTGAAAAGGACGTGTAAATCTAATGTGGAATCAACTCAAGGCGCAGGTTCACGCCACCGATTGGCAAGACCTTTTGCCGACCATCTGCATTCAATTAATTACCTGGTCATACGCCCCCTTCGCCTACGTGGTCGGCGTTGACGGGACCCACTTCACCAGCCATTTCGGCCCGCTTTTTTTATATGAATTATGCATTGGCGCCGCTATTACCTTGGCGATTAACCACCACTTCGCCTCCCAGCTGTCCTTGGTCCCCCTGGTCTTGAGCGTAATCTTCGCTGGGATTGGCTTTCTCAAGTCGCCGATCCTTTTGACCCTCTTGATCCTCTTGCCGGCCTACCTAGTCTTAATCCAGTTGCCGAACATTGACCTGCGCGGGGGGCTGGGGCTCGTCACGCTGGGTATCCTCATCACCTTAACCATCCCGGTTGCCTGCGCCTTTACTTCGACGCACTTCATGTCCTGGGTGATCGTCCGTTACTTTGTGCCGTTGGCCTGTTCAATCTGGTTTTTTTACGGGCCCTTTTTCATCACCAACGTTAAGCACTTAGTCCCCTTCGAAAGCGTGACCGGCCTTTTGTACGCCGCCACCATCCTCTCCCACCCGCTGAGCGTGGCGACCATTTTCGCCCTCATTATTTCCTTGGGTGCTTGGTTCATGGTCATCTTGCCCACCACCCGGGAAAAGTATTGGAACTTTGTTTACGCCAACCTCGCCCAGTTAGTCACGATCGTTTTAATCTACTGGACCTAATCAAATCAAAAAGGAGCTAGGGTTATGTCCGTATAATTGGTGTAAATTCTAAATAGGACTTTGTGAAATCTGAAAGGAACTTCATTATGCCAAAGGT
>OKWA01000888.1_pt1 | contig 12325 bp, 9 predicted proteins | sample 1606861 | NCBI WGS metagenome assembly OKWA01 (sample SAMN03281007, study PRJEB24777) | human gut metagenome | isolation source: fecal sample PR166 from 1 month old female Malay infant, vaginally... | reverse complement strand
TAATGATACGGCGACCACCGAGATCTACACTAGATCGCTCGTCGGCAGCGTCAGATGTGTATAAGAGACAGCAATATTTCCTATCATTTACCCATAATAAAAATACCTGCAAAAAGTAAGGCTATTAGGTCATCGCAAAGTTAGATAGTTCTTTTTACCCCCAAAATTCGTTTTGCTATTAACAATTACAATATAAAAAGTGAGTACTAATATGGAAACGGCTTCCTCAAAAACAGAGACAACAAGCTATCCCGCAACTAGTGCTGGCGCTCGCCGAGCAGGTATGACAGAAGAACAATGGCGTGCAGCAATTAAATTTGACGGCAATGATGTGGGCTGGGTTATCATGAGTATCGGTATGGCTATCGGTGCAGGGATTGTTTTTTTACCTGTACAGGTTGGCTTAATGGGATTGTGGGTTTTCTTACTTTCCTCCGTGATTGGTTACCCCGCAATGTACCTTTTCCAACGCCTATTTATTAATACGTTGGCTGAATCTCCTGAGTGTAAAGACTACCCAAGCGTTATCACCGGTTATCTCGGTAAAAACTGGGGTATTTTATTAGGTGCACTCTATTTTGTGATGTTAGTGATTTGGATGTTTGTCTATTCCACAGCTATCACGAATGACAGTGCTTCTTATCTACAAACTTTTGGTGTGACTGACAGTTTATTATCAGAAAATCCATTCTATGGTCTGATTTTAATCTGTGCGTTAGTGGCTATTTCTTCTCGTGGTGAACAATTACTGTTTAAGCTATCAAGCTTTATGGTAATGACAAAACTACTGGTTGTTGCGGCATTAGGTCTTTCAATGATTGGTATGTGGCATCTGTATAATGTTGGCGCATTACCCCCTGCCGGACGTTTAATTAAAGAAGCCATTATCACACTACCTTTTACATTAACTTCTATTTTGTTTATCCAAACATTAAGCCCAATGGTTATCTCTTATCGTAGTCGTAACCAAAATCGTGAAGTAGCGCGTCATAAAGCATTACGTGCAATGAATATCGCTTTCGGTGTGTTGTTCTGTACGGTGTTTTTCTATGCAATCTCCTTCACATTAGCAATGGGACATGATGAAGCAGTAAAAGCTTATGAGCAAAATATCTCTGCATTAGCGATTGCGGCAAAATTCTTCCCTGGCGGTTGGGTAACCGTAGTGAGTGTAATGTTGAATATTTTCGCAGTAATGACCGCATTCTTTGGTGTCTATCTCGGTTTCCGTGAAGCCACACAAGGGATTGTGATGAATATTCTGCAGCGCATGATGCCCGTTGAAAAAATCAATGAAAAATGGGTACAAAACGGCATTATGATCTTTGCTGTGCTGTTAGCTTGGGGCGCCATTATTCTCAATGCACCAGTACTGAGCTTTACCTCAATTTGTAGTCCTATCTTTGGTATGGTCGGTTGTCTTATCCCTGCATACCTAGTGTACAAAGTACCGATGTTACATAAATACAAAGGCGCATCACTTTATCTGATTATCTTTACGGGTCTGCTACTTTGTGTTTCTCCGTTCTTGGCATTCTCATAGTCGTCAACTGCGGTTCGAGTTAGCTGTTATTAAAAACGATATTAATCCAAGGTGTTAGATTATGAGCCAGAACAATAATTCTCATTTATGGTCGCAGTTTATTCGTCAATTACGTGAAGGTGTTAAGCCAGCAGTAGGTTGCACTGAGCCGATTTCATTGGCATTAGCTGCGGCAAAAGCAACCGCGTTATTAGCTGAGCCTGTTGTTGGTATTGAAGCGTGGGTTTCGCCTAATTTAATGAAAAACGGAATGGGCGTAACAGTACCAGGAACGGGAATGGCGGGATTGCCCATCGCGGCTGCATTAGGGGCGACAGGGGGCAATCCGGATGCTGGCCTTGAAGTATTACTTACAGTATCACCACAAGCTATCGCTCAGGCTAAGACATTGGTTGCTGAAGGAAAAGTGACGGTTGGCGTGAAAACGCCATGTAGTGATGTACTCTACTCCGAAGCAAAAGTATATGGTCAGTCAGGTTATGCCATTGTCAGTATTGCTAAAGAGCATACCCATGTTGTGCGCTGTGAGTGTAATGGCAAAGTTGTTTTTGAGGATGATAAAACGAGTTTGACTCATGCCGGGGATAGCGTAGAAGAAAAGCCTTTTGCGACGGTTTGTGCTGAAGATATTTATCGCTTTGCACTCAATGTACCTATAGATCAAGTCGCCTTTATGCTTGATGCGGCTTATCTAAATGGTGCTTTATCAGAAGAAGGGCTAAAAAATAGTTATGGATTGGCGATAGGGCGGACGCTGGTTTCACAGCAAGAGAATGGCTTATTAGGTAAGGATTTACTGAGTGAAATCATGATAAGAACGTCTGCCGCTTCAGATGCACGTATGGGGGGCGCTGTATTACCTGCTATGAGTAACTCAGGCTCCGGTAATCAAGGCATTGCTGCGACATTGCCGGTAATGGTAGTTGCTGAATTTATTCAAGCAGATGACGAAACTTTATTACGGGCATTAGTTTTATCGCATTTAATGGCGATTTATGTTCATAGCCATTTCCCACCTCTGTCTGCATTGTGTGCGGCAACCACTGCATCAATGGGGGCGGCTGCGGGTATGGCATGGCTACTGACTAAAGACTTCACCACTGTAAGTATGTCAATCAACAGTATGATTGGTGATATTAGTGGCATTATCTGTGATGGCGCGTCGAATAGCTGTGCAATGAAAGTATCAAGTAGTGCAGCGAGTGCGTATAAAGCCGTTTTAATGGCGATGCAAAATCAAAGTGTAGCGGGCACTGACGGGATTGTCAGTGATGATGTTGATAGTTCAATTGCGAATCTCTGCGCATTAGCCAGTCGTGCAATGCAACATACAGATATTCAAATTATTGAGATCATGGAAGAAAAAGCACGCCGTAATGCCGGGGAAAAGCAGCAAGCTGTCAATGCATAAAAGGCAAAGACCTAAAAAGACAGTGAAAAATGTTGTAATGCAGTAAAGAAAATACCTGCTTATGAAAATAGGCAGGTATTTTTTTAAGCTAATATCAGCAACGAATGGTTGGTTATATTAATTAACTGACGGCTGCAAAGGCTTGTGCAATGCGCTGCACATTATTGTTATTGACACCCGCCATACAAACACGACCTGTACCAATCAGGTAAATACCAAACTCTTCACGTAATCTATCTACTTGCTCTGGTGAAAAGCCGGTATAACTGAACATACCGCGTTGTGTTAATAAATGATCAAAGTTTTTCTCAGGTAATGCTTCTTTTAAGGCATTAACTAAAGTTACACGCATCTCTTTGATGCGGTCACGCATATGAGCCACTTCTTTTTGCCATTGTGCGGTTAATACATGATCTGATAAAACTTGATTAACCAGTTGTGCGCCATAGTTAGCAGGACTTGAATAGATACGACGTGCGCCCGCTTTTAATTGCCCTAATACATGCTCACACTCTTTCGCGTTATCACATACAATCGATAAGCCACCCGCCCGTTCCCCATAAATCCCGAAGATTTTAGAGAATGAGTTACTGACTAATACAGGTAACCCCGCTTTTGCCATAGCGCGAACCGCATAAGCATCATCATCTAAACTTTCAGCAAATCCCTGATAAGCAATATCAAGGAAAGGGATTGCTTGACGCGCTTTGAGGATCTCAATGACCTGATCCCATTGTGCTTTGGTGAGATCGGATCCTGTTGGATTATGGCAACATGGGTGCATCAGTACGATGCTTTTTTCAGGAAGTTTTTTAAAGCAATCGATTAATGCATCGAATTTGACCCCTTTGGTTTCGGGATCAAAATAAGGATAATAATTTACTTTAAAACCGGAGCCCGCAAAAATAGACGCATGATTGTCCCAAGTGGGATCACTGATCCAAACTTCAGAGCTTGGAAAATAGCGATGTAGAAAATCTGCGCCGACTTTTAGCGCTCCGGAGCCACCTAATGTTTGTATGGTAGCAATCTTTTTGTCTGCAATAAGCGGGTTATCAGCACCAAAAAGGAGAGTCTGTACTTCGTGGCGATAAGGGGCGAGTCCTTCCATTGGCAAATACAGTGTTGCGGTAGGTGTCATCGCATTAAGCTGCTGACGCGCCACAGACACAGTGCCTAGAATGGGGGTTTTGCCTTCTTCATCATAATAAAGACCAATACTTAGGTTAATTTTATCTTGACGTGGATCTTTATTATAGACATCCATTAATGAGAGAATCGGATCTCCCGCAAACGCTTCAACCTGTTGAAACACGGCTTTTATTCTCCAATCACTTTTTGTGTGCCAGATAGATACAATATCTTGTGTGCTATTGTTCGTCTAGGTATTCCATAATGACGCGCGAAGTTAATTTGGTAATTAATTCGTACGCGCTAATACCACTATATTTGGCAATTTCTTCTACGGGTAGCACATCTCCCCATAAAATAGCTTCATCACCGACACGATCAATTAGCTCAGATCCCAAATCGACGCTGATCATATCCATAGAAACGCGTCCAACAATCGGCACTTTTCGACCGTTGATCCAAACAGGAGTACCAGAAGGTGCACTACGTGGGTAACCATCACCATAACCGATAGCAATAACACCCAGATAAGTATCTTTTTCACTTACCCATGTACCACCATAACCAACGGGTTCACCTGCTTTATGTTTACGAACCGCAATAAGGCTCGTTTTTAGTGTCATTGCCGGGGTTAAACCAAAGTCTTTACCTGTTCTGTTATCACCCGTTGGTGAGATACCGTATGTGATGATCCCAGGGCGAACCCATTGATAATGGACTTGTGGCCAAAATAAAATTCCCGCAGAAGCAGCGATAGATTTATCACCCGCTTTATCTTGGATAAAGGCTTGAAATAGCTGAATTTGATTTTGTGTGACTTCAGGAATATCAGGCTCATCCGCGCGACTAAAATGACTGACCAAATTGACGGGTTGTTGGACATTTTTACAAGCACAAAGTCGTTGATAAAAAGCCTCAGCTTCTTCAGGACGGACGCCTAAACGATGCATTCCAGTATCGAGCTTCATCCAGACTTTTACGGGTTCTTCTAAATCAGCATTTTCTAACGCTTCGAGTTGCTCTTCACTATGAACAACAGTCTCAATATGGTTAACCACCAAAATGGGTAAATCAACAGCATCAAAGAAGCCTTCAAGTAGTAGGATGGGTTTCACAATCCCCCCACTACGTAATGTTAAAGCTTCACCGATACGTGCTACGCCAAAACAATCAGCATCATCCATCAAAGTATATGCTGTTTCTAATAACCCATGACCATAAGCGTTTGCTTTCACGACAGCTATCAGGTGGCTATGTGGTGCATAGTCTCTCACATGCTGAAAATTGTGACGCAGAGCGCGGCGATCTATTACTGCGGTTGCCGCTTTCATGTTATTTCTCTATTTCCTTTTATTCCGTCAAGGTGGATGGTTATTCGTCGTCGTAAGCAGGGCCTGCGTAGTTATCAAAGCGAGACCATTGACCATTAAAGGTTAGTCTTACCGTACCGATAGGGCCATTACGCTGTTTACCAATGATAATTTCTGCCACCCCTTTTAAGTCGCTATTTTCGTGATAAACTTCGTCACGATAGATAAACATAATCAAGTCGGCATCTTGCTCAATAGAGCCGGATTCACGTAAGTCAGAGTTAACTGGGCGCTTATCAGCACGTTGTTCCAAACTACGGTTTAACTGTGACAGAGCGACAACAGGAACCTGTAATTCTTTAGCTAATGCTTTCAAAGAGCGTGAAATTTCAGCAATTTCTAAAGTTCGGTTCTCAGATAATGAAGGTACTCTCATTAACTGCAAGTAGTCAATCATGATTAGGCTTAAACCGCCATGTTCACGATAAATTCTTCGGGCACGAGAGCGCACCTCGGTGGGGGTTAAACCAGAGGAATCATCAATATACATATTACGTTTTTCAAGCAAAATACCCATGGTACTTGAAATACGCGCCCAATCTTCATCGTCAAGTTGCCCAGTACGAATACGGGTTTGATCCACGCGAGACAATGAAGCGAGCATACGCATCATGATTTGGTTACCTGGCATCTCTAAACTAAAGATAAGTACAGGTTTTTCTTCCGTCATTGCCGCATTTTCGCATAAGTTCATCGCGAAGGTAGTTTTACCCATAGAAGGACGTGCTGCGACAATAATTAAATCTGATTTTTGCAGTCCGGCAGTTTTTTTATCCAGATCTTGATAGCCACTGGATACCCCCGTCACACCATCATGAGGTTTTTGGTAGAGTTGCTCTATTTTTTCAACGGTTTCTTCTAAAATGGCATCAATTGCTTTTGGCCCTTCATCTTTATTGGCGCGGGTTTCGGCAATTTGAAAGACGCGAGATTCAGCAAAATCGAGCAGATCTTCGCTGGTGCGTCCTTGGGGATCAAATCCAGCATCAGCAATTTCATTGGCGACTTTGATCATATCGCGAACGACAGCACGCTCACGTACAATGTCGGCATAAGCGTTAATATTGGCTGCACTTGGCGTATTTTTGGATAGTTCTGCTAAATAAGCAAAGCCTCCAACGCTTTCTAATTCTGCGTTTTGTTCTAGTGCTTCTGATAAGGTTATCAGATCAATAGGTTTACCCAGCTCAAGTAAACGCTGCATTTGCGCAAAAATAGTGCGATGAGGTCGGCTATAAAAATCATCGGCAGTGACACGCTCGGAGACATTATCCCAACGCTCGTTATCTATCATTAGACCGCCTAACACCGATTGTTCGGCTTCTAGCGAATGGGGGGGAAGCTTCAACCCTTCCATTTGGCGATCTTTTATCTCAGACATTAGCTTGTCAGTGGTCTTGTTTCTGGCCATAAATCCTGCACAAAGTCGAAAAAATATCAATCAGCGCATTAGTATACGCTAACCCAATAATCTGTGCCTTGTAGAAATAACGATCATTTGTCATTATCTCTACAGGTCGTTACAACGCTGGTTTATATAATCCTAGGTCAATCATCAATCTTATAAAGGAGATTACGATGGCTAAACGCATTCAGTTTGCAGCTCATGGTAATGCCGATGTACTCGAGCTAACTTCATTTACCCCCGCCCCTCTAGGCGATAACGAAGTACAGGTTGCCAATAAAGCCATTGGCATTAATTATATTGATACTTATGTGCGTAGCGGATTATATCCAGTAGAGCATTTCCCAAGTGGCTTAGGAACTGAAGCTGCCGGTGTTGTGATTAAAACAGGCGCTCATGTTACTTCACTTAAAGAAGGGGATAGAGTTGTATATGCACAATCTCCATTAGGCGCCTACAGCGATACGCATAATGTACCAGAAAATAAAGTAGCTCGCCTGCCTGATAATATCTCTTTTGAACAAGCCGCCGCCTCTTTTTTGAAAGGATTAACGGTTTATTATCTATTCAATGAAACATACAAATTACGTGCAGGGGAAACCTTTTTATTCCATGCAGCGGCGGGTGGCGTCGGACTAATTGCCAGCCAATGGGCGAAAGCGATTGGCGCTAAAATGATTGGTACCGCAGGCAGTGATGAGAAAGTGGCTAAAGCTAAGGCCGCAGGTGCATGGAAAGTGATTAACTATCAAACTGAATCTATTGTTGAACGTGTCCTTGCGCTCACCAATAACCAAAAAGTACCCGTTGTGTATGATTCTGTTGGCAAAGCAACTTGGTTGGATTCGTTGCACTGTTTGCAACGCCGAGGCTTAATGGTCAGTTTTGGTAACGCTTCTGGTGCGGTAACAGGGGTTGATTTAGGTATTCTTAATAAATTGGGTTCACTTTATGTTACTCGTCCTTCTATTTCCGGCTACATTACGACGCGCGAAGAGTTAGATGCAGCAAGTGAAGCACTATTTACGTTAATTGGTCGTGGTAAAATTGATGTCAGTGTGCCAGATAATCAGAAATTTGCATTAGCTGATGCTAAAGCCGCACACCGTTATCTTGAAAGTCGTCAATCTCAAGGTTCAAGTCTATTGATCCCATAGTTTTTAAAGGTTACAAGTATAAAAAATCCATCTTTATTAACTGATTAACTAAATAGTTGATTAAGCAATTTGAGTAAGATGGATTTTTATCACGGGTTAAAAAGGACTATTTTTCGGTCACAAACTTGAGCGCATTCTCTAGCACGGTTAAATCAGCACCTTGTTTGTGGGCATTTTCACTTAAATGACGACGCCATTGTCTCGCCCCAGGAATACCTTGGAAAATTCCCAACATATGGCGGGTGATATGACCTAAATAAGTGCCTTGTGAGAGCTCTTTTTCAATATAAGGATACATGGCTTTTACGGCAGCGACGGCATTAGTAACAGGTAACTGATTATCAAAAAGCACGTGATCCACATGAGCCAATATTGATGGATTTTGATAAGCTTCGCGACCTACCATAACACCATCCATATATTTTAAGTGCTCCTGCGCCTCTTCTAGTGACTTAATTCCCCCATTAATTGCCATAGTGAGATGCGAGAAATCACGTTTTAATTGATAAACACGAGGATAATCTAAAGGAGGCACTTCGCGGTTTTCTTTGGGGCTTAATCCCGATAACCAAGCTTTGCGAGCATGAATAATAAAGGTATCGCAGTTATTATCACGGCTGACGGTATCAATAAAATCACATAGAAATTGATAACTATCTTGGTTGTCGATGCCAATACGTGTTTTTACCGTCACAGGAATATCGACCACATCACGCATAGCTTTCACGCAATCTGCAACGAGTTGTGCTTCACCCATTAAACAAGCACCAAAGCGTCCATTTTGTACCCGATCAGAAGGGCAACCTACATTTAAATTAATTTCATCATAGCCACGCTCTTGTGCCAATTTTGCACATTGCGCTAACGCTTGTGGATCACTGCCGCCAAGCTGTAATGAGATCGGGTGCTCTTCGTTGCTATATTTTAAATAATCACCTTTGCCATGAATAATGGCACCTGTTGTGACCATTTCAGTATACAGCAAAGTATTTTTGGTAAGCTGGCGAAAGAAATAACGGCAATGGCGATCAGTCCAATCGAGCATAGGTGCAACAGAGAAGCGATTAAGTGGGTAATTCCCTTGAGTGCCCTGTGTTTGCTTGTTTTCTAGTGTTTTATCGGTTGGTGTATTTTCGTGCATTATAACCCATTTTAGTGTGTTTTCTCTTTATCAGGACACCAATGAGGACACCAGATTTTGGTGTTTTACTGAGAGTAAGAGAGGATTTATATCGAGATGGCTTACTATAGCATAACAAAATGTGATAGAGCAGGTGGTGTGATCTTTCCCTAAAACGAGGCCGATATAATTAGATTTTATGTACGAAGCTTAATTATTGATGAACTAATCTAGGTTTAATTATTAGATCGAAAAGGGCTCCTATAAGGAGCCCTTCGAAAATATCTCGCTAACGGGGTCTAAGACCAACCAGCTTCACACTGTACCGCGCTTTCAATCTAGTGACGTTTCCGTCGATGATTAGATTCTAGTCAATTCCCGATTGATGTCAAGTAGCTTGTTCTTCATCGGATGTATAGATATACTTTTTTATCATCAGAGTGGAATATCAATATGCCTGTAAAATCAATAATTAAGACGCTATCTAACTCTCGACTCTCTACTTACAAACAACCACACTTATGCGATGTAAGCGATGAACAAAGCTTAGGGTTATATGTGTGGAATAAACAGTTATCAGGTCTCTTTTATCCAGTACTTCAAGTATTAGAAGTCTCTTTGCGTAATGCTATCAATAATGCTTACATCGAATACCATGAGCAGCTAGTCGAAGCAAATTATCAATCACAAGATTGGGCTAAAGAGAAAGCCAAAATAGACCAGTTTTGGTTTAGTAATTCTTATACAAATCAAAATAATAGTAAGGGGTTTCAACAGATAGTTAAAGCTAAGAAGGATTTAGTTAGAGAGGGTAAAGCTATTACTCCTGATAATCTAATTGCGAAACTAACATTTGGTTTTTGGGTTCACTTAACAGACAAGAATCATCGTTCAAGCCAATCCCTTGCTAATCCTCCTATTATCGAGCTTTGGCCAAAGCTTAATAATTTTGTTTTTCCATATGCTAAGGACTTAAATGGTACCTCTTTGAGTATTAACCATATTAGCTCAAATTTATTTGAAATAAATAGACTTAGAAATCGTATTGCGCACCATGAACCTATCTGGAAAGCAACAGATTTGTTTGATTCTGATGACAGCATAAATATGGTTATTTCACATTACGAACGATGCTTAAAAGTCATTCATTGGATTAACCCTAACAATTTAAAGTTATTATCTGTCATAGACAACGACAAATTGATGGGAATAGCTTGCACTCAACATACGCTATGGCGAAGTAAAATGTTAGCATCGGGACTTTATTCTGTTCCAGATATCATTAAATGGAAAGAAAGACATGAAATCAACACCAGACGCAAAGGTGAAGTCGTTAGTGTGACAGCAAATTATGCGATTATACGCTGTAAAAAGTCACATCAGATATTTTACACCAACCAATCAATGCAGAAGAGACGCAAAGCTTGGCCTTTAACGGTTGGTATTGATGTTACTTTCATTCCAAAACCAGCCTCAGCTCAAGGCAACCATCCCAATGCGACTCAAGTAAAACAATGAAAAAGATTTATATTGTGCACTCACTGGTCTGGATCTTTGATCCCATTCAAATGGAAGTGTATCCTGTCTAAGAAAAACTAAATTATTTAATGAGTATAAATACACAGTATATTATCTTAATAATTAAATTTATCTCAATGCTATTAAAAATGAAAATAGCCAATGCTCAAAAATCTACGTTATAAAACAAAAGTAAAAATAAAAAATAGAAAAGGAGCATTGGTTATGAATATTGAAAGGAAAATACTAGTCAAACTAAAAAATATACATTCACTTGATCAAAATAAAAAACTATTACGCTCTGGTTACCATAATCAATATAATACATTTTTATCTAATATTTCTTTTGTTCCAGTATTATCGTCATCACAATTACCACCTAAAAATCATCTTTCTCTTACATCAAATCATTTAAATGATTACTATTATTTAAATTTACCTAATGATAACACATATACATTAGATGAAATTATTAAAATATTAAAACAACATCCTGATATAGAATATGTGCAAAAAATTCCAAAATTACCTGTACAGCCACCTAATATTACGCCGGATTTAACTCGCCATCAGCATTATTTAAAAACCCCAAAAATAAAATCAAATGAAATAACTGGGTTAGGTATTATAGACGCTTGGAATAAAAATGCTTATGGACAAGGTATACAGGTGGCCGATATTGAGTGGGATTTTGATTTATCACATCCCGATTTGTTAGCTAATAATATCACGCCACTTTTTCCTTTAACTGAAAAAACCGATCAAGCCGACCATGGTACGGCAGTGGCGGGGTTAATTATGGGGAAAAAAGACGGTAAAGGTATTACTGGGCTTGCTTATAAATTAGATATGTTTTATGCCATATCAGAATTAAGCAGTGGTCGTATTGAAGCAATTATTGCCAGTAAACAGAAATTACACGCGGGTGATATTGTTTTATATGAGATGCAGACAGTTTGTGAACATCATGCTTATGTTCCTGCTGATTATGAAATGCATATCTGGGAGGCAACTCGTACATTAACAGAAGCGGGGATTATTGTGATCATGGCTGCCGGCAATGGGGGGGTTGATCTCGATTTACCTTTTTATGATAGCTATCGTCAACGTAGCGATAACCACTCTATACGTGTCGGTGCGGGCTCGCCTTATACGCTAAATCGTTTACCTTTCTCAACGCATGGCTCCCCCATTCATGTGCAAGCATGGGGAGAAGATGTGACCACTGCCGGATATGGTGATCTTTTTCATGGTGACGGGAATAACAAATATACGGCTAATTTTAGTGGAACATCATCAGCCTGTGCATTAGTCGCGGGGGCGGCTGCGGTTATTCAATCTTGGTATAAAGATAAAACCAACACGGTATTAACGCCAATAGAGATGCGAGAGCTACTGATTAAAACAGGAACTTATCCATCATTAAATGAAAAGATAGGCCCTTTGCCTAATGTAAATAATGCCATCTTACATTTAAAAAATTTAATCCAATATAATTAATAGAAAGGATACCTTCTATGGCTTAAGACTATGGAAGGTATTTTTAGTATTTATCTTGCTGAAAATAATCTTTTTTAAGTCTGTTTTAGACTTGAAAATACCGCGATAGAATGATTTGTGATAAAAAATTTATTTAATCATAAATTAAAATAATTTATTAGTATTTATAC
>OKWA01000886.1_pt1 | contig 12333 bp, 5 predicted proteins | sample 1606861 | NCBI WGS metagenome assembly OKWA01 (sample SAMN03281007, study PRJEB24777) | human gut metagenome | isolation source: fecal sample PR166 from 1 month old female Malay infant, vaginally... | reverse complement strand
GGTCTTCGGGCCATGCAGTGAAGGAAACCGACAGTTGATTAAGAGCGGCAACAATGTTCGCAAAATCCTCTTTTGCCACCTCCGGGTAGCGGGCAAGGCTGTCGAGCATCTTTTCCCCCGCCAGCCACTCCAGCGCTATTTTTCGGCTTGCCGGGCGCGAGGGCAGCAGTTGCGTACCGAAGCGTTCCACCAGCCCGGCTAACAGCGCCAGTCCTTCAGCCAGTCCGCGCTCACCGTCGCGGTGCAGTCGCGCCCAGATGTAGTAAGTGGCGATGCGCACGTCTTTGGCCTGCGTCAGCAGCAGGGATTCGGCAAGCTGGCAGATAAGGCCGGTATCGGCACCGAAAAGTTTGTTCATTTCGTCGCGGATACGCAGGAAATCGTCGTGGTAGCCGGGGTCTTCCCCGACCGGCGTGTCTGCCGTCACCGGCAGCAGCCATGTCTGCCACAGCGCCGCCTGTGTTCGCGCCACATCCAGTGCATCCCAGTCGGCAAAACAGCTACGGGTCAGCTTTTGCAACAGTTCACTCATCGGCGTCTTCCCCATACTCTTCCGCATCCTTCATACTCCTGCCGGTCAGAAATACCTGTCCCGGCAGGCGGAAGTTTTTCAGTTCCAGCAGCGCCAGCGGCCCTTTACCCTGTTCAACCCGCAGCAGGTAATTCAGTGGCAGGCCGTCCTGCGCTTTCCACACCACTTTAAAGGTGCTGCTGTCGACCGGTGTCACCTGCGCCCGTTCCAGCAGGCGAATAAGGCTCCAGCTTCCCCGGTAATCCGCCAGTATGCGTTCCATCGCCTGTGTGCTGGTCCAGCTCAGCGATGCGCCGGGTTGCCACTGTTCATCCGGCCAGTTAAAACGCTGCCAGCGTTCTTTCTGGTTGAAATACTCCAGTTCCTGCCCGTCAATCACCAGATGCGTTTTCATCACGTCACGCGCCGGTTTTGCCCGCAGTTCGAAATGTATTCCGGCATCGCCGCTGGCAAAGGCGGTATCGGCCACGTCGCGCAGGCGGTTCAGGGCGCGGATAAAGTCCGGGTTGACCGTCAGCCCCTGCGTGTTCATGGCGTCAGCCACCCAGTAGCGGCCTTCACGTTTCAGAACGCCGGAAAGGTTGGCGGCGATAAACTGGTTGATGCGTCCGTCATCGCGCAGGTACTGCGCCAGCAAGGGAAGAGAGGCATCGTTCTGTGAGGCTTTGAATGGATAGCGGCCAGCGAAGTCCTGATTCCAGTGACTGACAATCGCCCGTTGCCACTGGCGGTTCAGGCTGTCCGCTGCGGGCGTCAGCACCTGCCGCCACGACTGTTCCACCGGGCGGACGAACAGCGCCTGACCGAAGCCACTCCATTCTTCGCCCAGACTGGCGGCGATTAACCGTCCGTAGTCGCGGGTGTCGGTGAGGTCAACGGTTTTGCCCTGTAAAACCGTCTGCGCCAGTTGCTGGGTCATCTCCTGCGGGTCGGGGGCGTTGGTCACCTGTTGCAGTTTGAGGCGTACGCGGGTGACGCGAGTGAGGTAGGTCTGTAGGCTCAACTGGTTGTCGCCGCCTCCAGCCTTATCGCCCAGCAACCGCAGCAGCGGCGCAAAGGTTTTATCCAGCGGCCCGGCAGGCACGTCGCCTTCACGGGATTGCTGCGGCGTTTTCTCCTTGCCGTTAAACAGTTCCTGTGCCGATTTCGCCAGCGAGTCTGACAGTCCACGATTTTCCCTGCCTGTTGCCACCTGCCACGCAATAGTGTCTGTCAGTGCAATCAGTGGCGACTGACGGGCATCGGCCATCAGCGTCAGCTGGTCGAGAATGCCGGAGAGCGAGTCTTCCTTTTTCCAGCGAATGCTGTTGAGAAACGCCAGCCAGCTTCCGGCAAAGTCGGTAAAGTAGCGTGAGGTGAGGCGGTTACGCAGCGTATCCGGCGAGATATCAGCAGAGGTATCCTGCTGGCGGTCGCTGAGTACCCAGTCGATTTCCTCGCGCCGCGCCGTCACCACCTGCTCGATAGCTTCCCTGACCTGTCCTTCCCATGCCTGACGGGTGAACATCCCCGGCACCGTCTGTTCCGTACTGAAAAGAGATTCAGTGAGGGTATCCCCGGTCATGTCCGCCAGCGTCATATCGGCGTAGTTGCGGGACACCTGTTGCAGCACGTTCTGGTAGAGGGTGTTTTCGGCATTACGCACACCAATCTGGCGCAGCAGGATTTTACGCACCGCGCCGGTCAGTTCCGGTGGCGGTGAGGTTTTCCACTGCGGGTGTTCCGGCAGGTTCGCCATCCAGAAGGTCAGCAGTGACGGCAGCACGCCCTGCCGCACGCCTTCCGGTACACCTGCATAGCGCAGGTTATCTGCCATCAGCGTAGTGCTGAAAAAGGCGGCGTCGGCCTTTTCCGGGTGAGCGGTCATCAGCAATGCCTTAAGCTGCTTATAGCGTTGTTCGCCGGTGGCGGTACGCTGAGGACTGTTGGGCGGCAGGGCGACAAAGGCGCTCAGTTGCTGTTGCAGATGGTCAACGGCCACGTCGCGCACCAGCCGGTTTGCCGCCTGCGCATAGCCGGGAAAAGCGGCGGCGAGCAGTTGCTGGTTACGCTCAAGGCCAAAACGCTGATACCACGGCGCACCTTCGCGGATACGATATTGCAGGCGCTCCAGTTCGCCCTGCAGGGTATGCAGCGCCACCAGTTGTTCTGCCTGCGGCAGGCGGGTATCAAGCGCACGTGCCGTCTGGATGCTGGTTTCCTGAACAAGAGCGCGGTTGGCGAAGAAAGAGGTCGCCATTCCGGCCCCCCATATCACCAGCACGCAGGTACAGGCTATCAACATGGTGCGCAGCCACGGAAAGCCCACCGCGCGGCCCCGCGCGTTATCGCCGGTGACGCCCGCCCAGACCGGTGACGGCAGCCACGCATGAGGTGCGGCCTCCGGCACGGCGGCAAGCGGCGGGCTGAACATCAGGCCACGCAGGCGCAGGGAAGAGAATGCGCCACCTGCCAGCAGCGGCTTCAGGACGGTTTGCCAGTGGGCGATATCCTGCTCTGCAAGGGTATGGGCCAGACGCAGCAGGAAATCATGGCGGTTATCGGCTAACAGCTGCGACATGCCCTGTTCCGTCAGCGGCAGGGTTTGTGCTTCCAGCATTACAGCCAGTTGTTCCGGGGTACAGCGTTCCGGCAGCAGGCAGCCGACGCTTTGCAGGGGGCGTCCGGTCTGATAATCACCGTTGTCACAGACCTGCCACAAATAGAGTGGAGCCTGAAAACCGAGTCGCTTACTTCCGTTAACCAGCTCGCGCCAGCCTTTGTCGAGTTGCGCCGTCTGGCGGCTTTGTTCTTCTGTCAGCGGCCAGATGATGCCGTCCAGCGGACGGCTGCGGCGCAGTTTTTTTAAGGCGGTCAGTAGCGCGACATCAGGCTCCGCTGATGGCCTGCCGCCGTATATCAGCACCGTGTGGTCGCCCTCCAGCCAGTGTTGCCCGGTCAGCCCCGGCGCGATGGCCTCTGCCTGTTCAGGCTCGCCGGTCACCAGCAGCAGGCGGATTTTACGCCGCCAGAACGGGCCGTAGCGGTCGCGCAGGAAGGCGGCGAGTTCCACCATTGCCGGATGACGGCTGTCGGCTTTCTTTGTCGTCACCGCACGATAGTCATCTCCGGCGGCAAGTTGTCTGCGGAGTTCAAAGTTCTGTACGGCAGCGTGGCGGTTCAGCAGATGATAAACCCCCATGATAATCAAAAAGACCACGCCTGCGGCAATCACGCCAGCCATCCAGTACATTTGCTGTGAGCTACCCGGTTCAACGCCCAGCAATGCCGGTTTACGGTGAATAAACGTGCAAAGCGCAACCACAACAGCCACGGTCATGACGATGGCAGGCCCTGAAACCGAACGGGGCCGGAGACGGTTTAATCCCGGAACCACTATGATGCCTCCTGAGGGGAAACGAATGGCGACACCACGGTCGCCCATGAATAATGCCCGCCCTGAACGCCGCTGAGCGTCAGTTGGGGGTGTTGTGATTGTATTGCCGCAAGCGTTGCCACAGCGACGGACAGCCACGGCGCAGCCGGTCCGGAGCGCCCCAGAAAGGCATCCAGCTCGTACATCAGGGCTTCCTGAGCAAACGGCTGGTTCAGGCTTAACAACGCGGCACGCTGTTCCCTGTCCAGTTCGGCAGTCCACATACCGGATATGGCATCTGGCTGCACCGGCATCCAGTCCAGCGCCTGTGCAATGCCTGACGCCATCATCTCTGTATCTGTGATACGTTCAGGACGATGCAGCAGGGCCAGCGGCGTCAGCGCGGTTTGCGTCAACCGGTTTGCCAGCAACAGCGCGGTGGCGGATTCTGCCGTCCGTTCCGGGTTCTTCGGTTCAAGTCGTACGGAAATCACCAGCAGTACGGCCTTTTCCTGAATAAAGTTGTCCAGCCAGTCGTCCACGGCGGCCAGCCCCGGCTCTGGGGCAGAAAACAGACGGGCTTCCGGGAGTCCGGCTTTTTGCCATTCGTCCTGCCAGATAGTTCTCACGGAGGCCCCTGAAAGCGGCGCATCAATTTCCAGTAGTACGTTGATATGAAAATCAGGGGGCAGCAGAAACAATTGCGGTCTGATATCAATAAAAAGACGGGAAATAATTTCGGATAAACGCCCGGTAACCGGTTTATTGGTTAATACAGGAATGACACTGCGACGCACGGTATCTTCTCCGCGCAAATCAGCGTAAGTATTCAACACCTGCTGACGCGCCAGAAATGCTGTTGTAGTTTCTGCAACGGAATCACCATTCAGCGCGGTTTGTACGGAAAAACTGAGTATCTGCAACGCCCGTCGTCCCCGTCGCGTTTCCTGCAAAATGGCTTCTTCGCGACGCTTATTCCAGGCATCAGCCCGAATGTACTGCGTGATAAAAAACAGCCAGCGAACTGAAGCAACCAGTGACCAGATAAAGGCAGGCACACCGCAGGCCAGCCCCCAGAAATGCGGGCCGTTTTTTGCCAGTTCATCGCTGGCGAATAATGAAGTCAGGGCCACGCCCACGGACAGCATCAGTAATAAGGCTGACAACCATTTAATGTGGGCTGGCGGTGCGGGATAGGGTTCTGCGTCGGGAATGGTATTAAGTCGGACGGGCATTGTAATAATCCATTATTCTGAAATATAAATGTAATGAATATCAGGATGTTTAAACTATGTAAGTAATTCACTACCAACTTAGGTGTGCACTAATTAAAATACATCTTGCTTTTTATACGGAGATATCATTTGAAGCTTAATTTAAAACATGCGAATTCTTAAATTCTTTCAGTATTGTTATTAATATTTTTGAGAGTGATGTGTTTTATATTCCTTGCATACATGTTTAATAAACATACCCACAAAAATTAAGCTCACTGCATCGATGAATAAAGAGATTTAATTTTATCTCCATTAATGTTTATATTTTCTTGATTTGTTCTTATTTGAAATATATTTTCACTCCCTCCTTCATAATGAAATCGATTCATGAGTTCCTGTAAAGGGCTCCACCTCCCACGATAAGTCTCACATAACTGCCACGACTTATAGATATACTTCCTAACAATGCCAGAAGTGTTTTTACACTGCTTATAGTGTCTTTCATCCACAATAGCAAAAAAAAGATCATAAATATGCTGTTCTAAGAACCAATTACTATTTACCAATGTGAACTCTACAGTTCCTATATCATATTGATGCTTTGCAGGGAGAAAAGCATAATAGTCATTCAAATTTACTGTGTATGAGAGTTTTTCTCCGGGTGATATTTCTATCCAGTCAGATTTTTTCATCCACAAATCAAATCGGCATGTAATTTTTCTTATATAATCTAACCGTATGTTATTTGTTACGATTAAAAAAGAACCACTGCACAAAGGAGAGTAAGGTGATTCATGGATGTTTGCTGGTAAATTCATCCGATGAACATAATACGAACTATTACTTTTATTATGTAACGTTACATTTGCTGTAATTAATGATTTATTATTTTTTAATTGAAGGTGTGCGTAAATGTCCTTTTGTTCTTGAATTCGCTTACTCTCATTTAAGCTAATTTTATAGTATTGCCCCACATAATAAATCGTTTCAAATGGGTCGGATTCGTTATAATAAGTATAATCAGATAAGGATGCCAATGGGTATATTTCTGGTTTTTTATCATGCCATAATAGCTTACCATAACCATAATGTACATCCGCATTGAATGAGAAATTATCATATGCATATAATTTATTCTTGTGCATAAGAAATAAAAATAAAAATAAAAATAAAAAACGCGATGTATTTGTTAAGAACATAGATACACTCACTTATGTCAAGCTTAACGATAAATTTATAATTACATATAATAAACAATAAGATTAGCAAATGGATATAAGTAATTAATCTATTTCAAAATAACGTTCAATATTATATGCATTTTCAAAGAGTGTCATATCCTTCTTTTTTATTAATTTATCAGCAAAGATATCATACTCTTTCGCATTCTGGAGTTCTTTATCAACAGGCATATCCTTTGATTGCATACCGCCATACATACCTTTGGGGCCATATCTGACTAAATGTGTTAATTCATGGCAAAGTGATGAAACTTTAGAATCCTTTCCTGTCATTGGTTTACATACAAACCGCTGGCCTATTGTTATTGTCACTACATCTACATATTTGTCTGGAGAAACACCTATCATATGATCAGGGCTGACGTTAGCAGTATAAGCATCATTGTCCGTAGAATTTACAAAATTGCCACACTTCCACTTAGTAACATTTTTATCATAGTAATTATCATTACTATCAAGATATTTATCTATAAAAGTAACTTCTTTGCACTCCCCTTTATCAGCAGATAATTTATCACATATAAATTTCATTCTGTCCACGGCTTCTTGAATAACTGCTCGCGCACTTTTTGTTTCTTTTGTTACTTCTCCGTTCAGTTTAAATTTTATGGTTATTATTTTTTCAGATGGCACGCCAAATATTCTCCTGAATTCATCTTCTGCTTCATCACTCCAGTGCGTTAATGTTTTTACCCTTTTATCAATTACCTTTTTTTGTTCCTCTAGAGACTCCTTCATCATTTTCTTGAATTGATTCGTAACTTGAAATTCCTGTATGCATTGTTCAGTTTTCTGATTTTCACCACTTGAACTACCTCTATCATTACTCATGCACGCCTCCCAATATCATGTCTATATTTTGATTCAATAATCTGACATCAATTGTTTGTTTGGAATCAGTATTAAAATTTTCTGTATACCCATTCTCATCAGTAATACCTTCTTTTTGAGTGCCATCAGAAAAACATGCAATATATTTTGTGTTGGCATAAGGTAGACCATCATCATCAGTAAAAAGGAACTTAGCATTAAATTCCCCGCTCTCAATCACTGGAAACGCCATCAGCTCCGGTGTCAGCTTCGCCTTCGGCTTACGCCCATAATATCCCGCCTTAACGTTATATTCTCCCGGCGTTCCCGCTTCTATCCCACAGGCATCCAGCCGGATGTAGCTGCCACCGCCATTAATGGTGATTTTCTTCTTAGCGGTGATCCTGATCTCATCTTCCGTACTGGTGATCTCTATCGATTTCTGAGCCAGCAGTTCCATCAGGTCGTTCTGTGCCTGTACCGAGATCGCCCCCTTGTTGGCAAACAGTTTGATGCCCGCTTTACGCACAAACACGCTCAGCGCCTGACCCACACCGATAAACATATTCTTCACAACACCGATATCAGCGTGATTTCCTGCGTTTGCGATCAGGTTTTTCGATGCGGCCAGTTGCAGGTGCTCTCCGCTGGCGATCGCCACGCCTTTGGGTGCGCTTAGCAGGATCGCAGCCTGCGTCAGATCTTTTACACTCTGCTGCAACAGCGCTATCTGTGATGACAGATCTGCCGGATCGGCATTCGCCGTCTGCGCATCAGTGGACAGCGACTTCATCTGTGACTGTGCGCCATCCAGTATTGCCATCGCCGGAGCCATTTCGCGCACCTGACCCTGCGCCTTGTCCTGCGCATCGGAGCTGATAAAGATGCCTTTCTTCGCCCGTACTGCCCCCCACATATCGGTACGCAGTTCAAAGCCTTCCCCGCGCTGCTGTTTCCCGGCATCCACCAGATGACCAAGGTTTAGCTGGCTCTTGCCGCCGTACTCGGTACTGACCTTGATATGCTCTTTGCCGCGCTCGTCATCGAGGCGGATTTTGTTGTTCGCCGGGGTGCGCAGTACGTTGCGCTTGTAGTTCTGAATGGTCACATGGTCGGTGTGTGCCGAGTCGTTTTTTACGCCTGCAATATAAGGTCGGTCCGGGTTGCCTTCCTCAAACGCGATGCTGACTTCCGTTCCCGCCAGCAGCGGCAGGTGCAGGCCGTAGGTGTCTCCCGCATACGGGCGCGACTGGCGTACCCACAGGCTTTCATAACCCGGTTTCCACGTATCGCGGTCAAAGTCGAGGTTGACCCGGTAGCGCCCGTCCTTGTCGATATGGGCGTAGATGTCGTTCTTCACCGTGCTGGTGACCCGCGCCGGGAGCGTGCCGGCCATCACGGGGCAGGGGATAAGCGCCGGGCGGTAGCCATAGCGTTCTGAGTACGGGATGGCGGTAAACGTCAGCTCATAGCTGCGGTCACGGGCCGCGCTGGCCGTCACGCCGGTAATCAGTACGCCCTTGCGGAACACCGCTGGCGCGTCGTCGCCCTGAACCCTGATTTCCAGCCCCGGCATCAGCAGTGAACTGGTGCTCTGACCTTTGAGAATGGCCTGTTCATTCAGGTAGCGTTCGTGGCGGATACGGGCATAAAACGCCCCGCTTTCCGCTGCCTCTTTATCGCCTTTTTGCAGGAAGTTGTCAGCGTAGTGGTAGGCTTCGCCGTAGGTGGTGTTATCGCCCCCGGTGGCGTCATGCTGCTCTGTCATCATCTCTGCTGTGGCGGTGCGGTAGTTGTAGTCCCGCGTGGTGACGCTTTTTTCCACCACGCTGTATGCGGTGTTCAGCCCCCACACCGCTTCCGTTTCACCATCAAACAGCCCTGAAGGATGGCGAAGCGGCAGCGTCAGTCCGCGCTCATAGCCACTCTGGTCGTCGTAAAACTCGATAACCTCAATTTTCAGCCGGGCGTCGGTGGCAAAGCGGAACCAGATACCCACCTCTGACAGCAGGCGTGAAACAAACGTCAGGTCGTCCTCACCGTACTGCATCACCTGTTCGCGGGCCGGGTATGCGCTTTTGAGGTTAAACACGAAGTCCTGACCGCGCATCTGGTGCCGCTCGCGCAGGATTTTTTCGACGATTTGCGGTACCGTCAGATTCTGGTAGATGGCGTTCTGGCGACTGCGGGCCAGCAGCGCCATACGGGGTTCAAGACGCACTTCATAGCGGGCTTCGTCCTGTGACGAGGAGAGATGCTTAAAGCCGGTTATCACCCCGTGCAGGGTGCGCAGGGCAGTCTGTACCGGCATTCCCTGTACCGGCGGGGCGCTCAGGCTGAATGCGCCATCCTGCATCAGTACCGACTCCGGCGCGATGGCTTTATCGGTACTGGTAAACTCAATGTCGTAGCGGAAGGGTGAGCTGAGCTGTTCGTGGCCTGTAAAAGTCAGCACGTCCACCGGGCTTTTCAGGCCGCGAATTTTGAGCTTGTGGTGTGCGTGGTCGAAGAACTGTACGTTCATAAGAGCCTCCATTATTTCTCATCAAATTCCAGTACAATCCCGTCCTCCTCATCCCAGCCAAGCCGCAGTCGGGCAGGCTTATGATGCACGGCCTGCTGTGCCAGCAACTGCTGGCTTAAGACCGGCAGGATTTGCTGGTTCAGGAGGCTGTCGATATTGCGAGCCCCGGTATCCGGCAGCAGGCAGGCGGCGGTAAGCTGGTCATACAGGCTGTCGTTGATTTCCGTTTCCAGTCCGTAGTGCTGGTGAAGACGGCGGACCACCTGCGCCAGTTTCATTTCCACAATGGTGCGCATCGCTTCCTGTCCCAGCGGGCGGTAAATCACCGTCTGAAAACGCGCCATCAGTGCAGGCTGAAAATGGCCTCGCAGAAGGGGATACAGCAGTTCATGCAGGTCTGCGTCCGTGGCGTCCGGTTTTTCCTCCAGCAGTTGCATGATGTGGTCGCTGCCCAGATTGGCGGTCATCAGAATGACGGTGTTGCGGAAGTCGATTACCCGCCCTTCGCCGTCGCGCATAAAGCCCCGGTCGAACACCTGATAGAACAGGTTCATCACGTCGCGATGCGCCTTTTCCACTTCGTCGAGCAGCACCACGCTGTAAGGGCGTTTGCGAACGGCTTCGGTAAGTACGCCACCCTGACCGTAACCAACGTAGCCTGGAGGCGAGCCTTTCAACTGGGAAACGGTATGCGGTTCCTGGTATTCCGAAAGATTAATGGTGATAAGGGATTTTTCACCACCAAACAGGGTGTCGGCCAGTGTGAGCGCAGTTTCGGTTTTGCCGGTGCCGCTGGGGCCGGTCAGCAGGAATACCCCCTGTGGGCCGTTCTCCGGCGTGAGGCCGGTTTTAGCCGCCCGCAGCCGCTGTGCGATGGCGCAGAGCGCCGGGCTTTGCCCGACAACGCGGTTTTCAAGACTCTGTTCCATACTGAGCAGGTCGCTCTGCTCGTCCCTGAGCAGGGAAGAGAGCGGGATGCCGGTCCAGTCCGCCACCACCGTGGCGACGGCGCGGGCGTCCACATCCAGCGCCAGCAGCGGTGCAAAGCCCTGATGCGTCCGCAGTTGCTGTTGCAGTTCAGAGCTGTCTGTTCCTTCCTGACGCAACGTCATAATCTGCTGCGCCAGTGCCTTTTCCTGCTGATACTGCGCTTCCAGATGCCCGGCTTCTGCCTGCAGCTCATCACGCAAATCGGTCAGTTCCGCCAGCCGCTCCGGGCTGGTTTCGGGATAAAACACGCTGTCCTGCTCAATCGCCTCCCGCTCGATATCCAGCGCCGCCAGTCGCGCATGAAGCTGCGTCAACGGCTCCGGCAGGGTGTCAAGGCTCATGCGGACTCTTGCCCCGGCGGTATCCAGCAAATCAACCGCTTTGTCCGGCAACTGGCGTCCGGTCAGATAGCGGCGCGACAGGCGCACGGCGGTCTGAATGGCGCTGTCCAGCATATGTACGCCGTGGTGCTGTGCATAGCGGGCCTTGAGTCCCCGCAGCATCAGGCAGGCGGTGTCATCATCCGGCTCGTCGACTTTCACCATCTGGAAGCGGCGTTCCAGCGCGGCGTCGCGCTCAAAATACTGTTTGTATTCGCTCCACGTTGTGGCGGCGATGGTGCGCAGCTCGCCCCTTGCCAGCGCCGGTTTCAGCAGGTTGGCGGCATCCGCGCCGCCCGCCTGATTACCCGCGCCGATAATGGTGTGGGCTTCATCGATAAACAGCAGCACCGGCTCCGGCGATTTTTGTACCGCATCAATCACGTTTTTAAGCCGCTGCTCAAATTCGCCTTTAACGCCCGCGCCAGCCTGTAACAGACCGAGGTCCAGTGTGCGGATATGCACCGTTTTCAGGCTGTCCGGCACGTTGCCTTCGGTGATACGCAGCGCCAGCCCTTCCACCAGCGCGGTTTTGCCCACCCCCGGTTCTCCCACCAGAATCGGGTTGTTTTTGCGGCGACGGGAGAGGATATCGACCATCTGGCGAATTTCGGTGTCGCGCCCGAATACCGGGTCGATTCGCCCGCTGCGGGCTTTTTCCGTCACGTCTTCGGTAAAGCGGTTAAGCACCGCCAGCAGGGCGTCATCCTGTTTCCCCGTCAGCGTTTTTGCCGGTGCGTCCGTCGTTGCCGCCCCGGGTTGCGCGGATGTCAGCGGTTCGGTGACCTGTGGCTGACGTGCCGGACATTCATCCGACTGCGCATCCAGCAGGGGACGCAGCCGCTCAAGCTGCACGCGGCTCAGACTCAGCAATACCCACAGGTCATTACAGGCGGGCAGCATCGGTTTTTCTGTCAGCGCCATCAGCAGGTGCTGGCTGCGGATTTGTGGATCGTCGCCTTCCAGCGAGGCAATCAGCCACGCCTGTCTGATAAGCGCAGTCAGTGGTTCAGAAAGCTGCGGACGTTCGCGGACCGGGCGGGGTAAGGTGTCCAGATGCGCCAGCAGAGACTGCCAGAGCGTGTCGATATCCCATTCATAGCGGCGGGCAATCACCGTGATATCGCCTTCTCCCTGCTCCAGCAGTTTCAGCAGCCAGTGTTCAATGGTTATCTCCGCATGGGCGCGGGTCTGACACAGTGAGGCGGCGGCGTCCAGCGCCCGTGCACAGTACGGGTTAAGGCGACGCAGCAGCGCGGCGGGGTGATTTTCGGTCATAGAAGG
>OKWA01000878.1_pt1 | contig 12441 bp, 10 predicted proteins | sample 1606861 | NCBI WGS metagenome assembly OKWA01 (sample SAMN03281007, study PRJEB24777) | human gut metagenome | isolation source: fecal sample PR166 from 1 month old female Malay infant, vaginally... | reverse complement strand
ACGTTCAATACCAATACCAAAACCACCGTGAGGTACTGAACCGTATTTACGAAGGTCAAGGTAGAATTCGTATTCTGTGCGATCCATACCGAGTTCATCCATCTTAGCAACAAGCGCATCGTAGTCATCCTCACGCATTGAACCACCGATGATTTCTCCGTAACCTTCAGGTGCCAAAAGATCGGCACAAAGAACACGCTCAGGATTACCAGGAACTGGTTTCATGTAGAATGCCTTGAAACTTGCTGGATAGTTAACAACGAATGTTGGAACACCAAAATAGTTAGAAATCCAAGTTTCATGTGGTGAACCAAAGTCATCCCCATGTTCAAGATGCTCGTAGTCTGTATCTTCGTCATTTTCATGGGCTTGAAGAAGGTCGATTGCTTCATCATAAGACACACGCTTGAAAGGCTCAGCAATGTATTTCTTAAGAAGATCGACATCACGTTCAAGAATTTCAAGAGCTTGTGGTGCACGGTCAATAACGCCTTGAATAAGAGCTTTGACATATGCTTCTTGCAAATCAAGCGACTCATCATGTGATAAGAATGAATACTCAGCATCCATCATCCAAAACTCAGTCAAATGACGACGTGTTTTTGATTTTTCAGCACGGAAAACAGGACCAAAGTCAAAGACACGACCAAGAGCCATAGCACCAGCTTCAAGATAAAGCTGACCAGATTGGCTCAAGAAAGCAGGTGTTCCAAAGTAGTCTGTCTCAAACAATTCTGTTGAATCTTCGGCAGCGTTACCAGACAAGATTGGACTATCAAATTTGATGAAGCCATTTTTATCAAAGAAATCATAAGTTGCATAGATAATGGCATTACGAATTTGTTGGATAGCCATTTGCTTACGTGAACGCAACCAAAGGTGACGATTATCCATCAAGAAGTCTGTACCATGTTCTTTGGGTGTGATTGGGTAATCTTCAGATTTACCAATAACTTTCACTGCTGTTACATCAAGCTCATAACCAAATTTAGAGCGTTCATCTTCTTTGACCACACCTGTCACATAGACAGATGTTTCTTGACTAAGGTGTTTGACAACATTAAATTTTTCAGTACCTTCTTCTTCACCGTATTTTTCGATAAAGTTAGGTTTGAAAACGACAGCTTGGAAGAAAGCAGTCCCATCACGCAACTGAAGAAAGGCCAATTTCCCTTTTCCAGATTTGTTAGCTACCCAGGCACCAATAGTGATTTCTTCACCAACGTGTTTAGGCACATCAATAATTGAAACTAATTGTTTAGACATGTAAATTACTTCTCTTTTCTGTTGAACTATATTAAAATTTATTTTTCCATAAATGCTTTGATACGACGAACAGCCTCTTTCAGAGTATCTAAATCTGTAGCATAACTAAAACGAATATTTTCAGGAGCACCAAATCCTGCTCCAGTTACCAATGCGACTTCAGCCTCTTCAAGGATGGCATTGGTAAAATCATTGACATCTGTATAGCCTTTGATTTCCATAGCCTTTTTAACATTAGGGAAGAGGTAGAAGGCACCTTGAGGTTTGATAACTTCAAATCCAGGCACTTCAGCTAAGAGTGGGTAGATGGTATTCAAACGTTCTTCAAAAGCTTGACGCATTTCTTCGATAGAAGTTTGATCTCCTGTCAAAGCCTCAATAGCAGCATATTGAGAAACGGCTGTAAGATTAGAGGTTGTTTGACTGATGACCTTAGCCATACCTGCAATAATCTCTGGATCACCAACAGCAAAACCAACACGCCAACCTGTCATGGCATAAGTCTTTGAAACACCATTGATGACAATAGTTTGCTTACGAATGGCATCAGAAAGACTTGAAATTGGTGTGAAACTATTGCCATTGTATACCAAGCGACCATAGATATCATCAGCTAAAATCAAAATATCATGCTCAACTGCCCAATCGCCAATTGCTTGCAATTCCTCCTTGCTATAAATCATTCCGGTTGGATTTGATGGTGAATTAAGCAAGACCACTTTCGTTTTTTCAGTGCGAGCTGCCTCAAGCTGTTCTACTGTAGCTTTAAAGTGATTTGCTTCAGTCGTTTGGAAAGTGACCGGAACACCTTCAACCATTTTCACTTGATCTACATAAGAAACCCAACAAGGCGTTGGAATGATTACTTCGTCACCAGGATTGATAACAGTAGCAAAGAAAGCGTACAAAATAAACTTAGCACCAGTTCCGACTACAACTTCATTTGGTTTTACAGAATAACCATAGAATTTGTCCATATAGCTACCGATAGCTTCTTTGAGTTCTGGAAGACCAGAGGCTACGGTATAAAAACTTGCTTTACCACTTTCGATAGAGGCAATAGCAGCTTTCTGAATATTCTTTGGAGTAACGAAATCTGGCTCTCCAAGTGTCAAACTCAAGATATCACGTCCTTGAGCTTTTAGGGCTTTAGCACGCGCACTGGCAGCTAAAGTAACACTTTCACCCATTTCTAATACACGATTTGATAATTTTGTCATTTTTATAGTCCTTCCACTTTAATAACCTGACCCGAGATAAAATCGACCAGAAAATACTTGGTTCCTGACTTCACTTCCCAAATAGGAGTTTTCTTATACTTTCCTAAATGCACATAAGAAATCTTCTTAGCACCATACGCCTTGGCAGCTTTCTCTGCTACTGACTTACTAATACCATCAGACTGCTTGTAAATATCAACCACACCTGAATCTTTACTGACAATGAGGGCAAGCTTTTCACCTTTACTCGTTTTACCAAGAAGACCATAATAGGTCTCTAGACCATGGTAGATATCAAATTCAGAAACAGTCCTAATATCCGCCTTACTCTCAGCTATGGCAATCACTTGCTTTTCAGCATCAATATAGGGCTTTGTCGCTACAATCAGTAAAGCTGTCATAGAGGCAATTAAGGTCGCAACGATTGTAATTATTCCCAAAATAATCTGTTGCTTTTTCGTCAAAGCTGATCGTTGTTTACGCATAATTTCTCCTAAAAAAGTTTCTGAAATTATTATATCAGAAAATGATAAATCTTTACATAGCTATGTCGCTAGTAATGGATATTTAACGTCATCTTTTTAGGTCTGAGAAACTCTTTCATCTTAAAATTTGATTGATATTATATAGCTAACTTTCCTTTTGCAGAAATGTCTGGATATCTTCATTGAATGTCTTAAATTTAGTTCGTTCAAGCGAAATCTCTTGAGAAACTTCTTTCAAAAATAGCTTCCCATAGCTCTTGACTAGGGGGCGGTTGTCTAAAAGAAGTATAGCTGAACGCTGATCCGGACGTCTTTGCGAACGCCCAATAGCCTGTTTAAAACGCAAAATTGTCATAGGAAGACTGTAGCTATTAAAAGTATGCTTCCCTTGTTTAGAAAACCACGACTCCAATTTTTGATAGAATGGATCTTTAGGATTGTCAAATGGAAGACGTGCGATGACCTCAATAACCCTATCTTGTTGAGCAAAATCAACACCTTCCCAGAAAGAACCCATTCCAAGAAGCATATTAGTCTCACCTCTATCAAAACGTTTTTTGACGTTAAAAGCCGTACCGTTCTTTTCTTGAGTGAGGTGATGTACTTCCTGTAAATCCAGCAAATCTGAGACAGCTAACATGCTTTTTCGAGATGTGAATAAGACTAATATAGGATATTCCGTTTTAGTCAACTTCTGAAGACGTTTTGCGACAGCTTTATCATAGTCTTCTTCAGATACAACACCAATCATAGGCATGCTTTGATCAATCCAAATTGCCTGACTGAGAAGGTTGTCCATTGGAAGACTAACCTTATGCACCTGATTTAGCCCTAATAAATCTGCCACATCAACTTCAGGACCAATATCAATGGTTGCTGAGACAATCAACACCTTCTGAGCACTCGGAAGATAGGCAGACAGTTTCAAAAGTTCCTGACGTGAAGCCTTTAGATAAGACACCCGATGTTCCTGATAGTAGTCAGTTTCAAGCCAAAAATGGCTGTAAAGGGGTGTTTGAAATGGAGATAACATTTCCACCAAACCGCTTTCCCCTTCAAGTTCAGTTATGGTCTGAAGCAAACAATCTAATTGCTGACGATTATACTGTTTTTGTGGGAATTGTTGGTGTTCCTGAATCAAATGACTAATTTCAAACTGCAAATTTTCAAGTAAACGCTGTTGCAGTAAGGATGGGTTACCATGATCAAGAATACGATGGATCTGTTGCAAAAGACTTGTTAAATTCACTTGGTAACGAGAAAATTGTTCTAAAGCCAGAACCATCTTTTGCCCCTCATCAATGACAAGCGTTTTCCCTCTGACAAAATCATGGTCATCCTCCATACGGGTTAAGAGATAGGCATGATTAGTGACAACAACTTTAGCCTCTTTGGCCTTTTGATAGGACTGTTGCCAAAAATCGTAATCCTTAAAAAGACTATCTGCCTTTAACTTACCATCATGTTTAATCTCATCAAAATAAGCCATGTAGCGCTGCTTCTGTCTTATCTCGTCAAGATCACCAGTCTCCGTCTCTGTCAACCAAACCAAAAGTTGCATCTTATAGCGATTGACCAAACGATTACTATCCTGACGTAGTAAGGTTTGATAAAAGGAATCCAACTTAATATAATTCTGCGGTCCCTTAAGGCTGTGAAAATTAATATTGAAGATTTCAGCTAAACTTTTAGCTTCTTGACTCATAATTTGATTTTGAAGAAGCTTGGTTGGAACAGCTACAACGACTTTATCTACATTTGCTTGTGCCAAAATGGGAAGAAGATAGCCATATGTTTTCCCAATTCCTGTCTGAGCTTGAATCATGGAAATGTCAGTATTATCCAGTTCTTTTCTGACCGCCTCAGCAAATTTTTCTTGCTTATGTCTTGTTTCCAAACCTAGGAGTGCAATATTGGTTTCAAAATCTTGAGATAATTTGCGTTCATTCTTATAAGTCAATGGCTTTCGAAGGACAATACCAGACTCCTCAAGCATGATATACTCTTTCGCAAGTTCATGCTTTTGTCCTCTTATGGCATCACGAATGACTAACTCAGACTCAAAAAGCAAATTATCAGAAAAGGTCAAGAGTAAATCAATGGTTTGTCTAGGTAAACTAGCTATTTTATCCATTAAATGAAAAAGAAGTTGACCTGTAGCCCTTGCATCCTCAATAGCAGTATGGGCTTGAGCTAAGTCAAGATTTAAGACCTTAGATAAATGAGAGAGTTTATAGTGTTCCAATGTCGGATAAAAAACCTGAGCCAACTCAACTGTATCAACACGGGGTGTCCTTAATTCATAGCCCTCCATGAAAAGAGCTTCTGAGAGTAGGTTGGCATCAAATTTGACATTATGGGCAACAAAAATACAATCTTCAATTAAGTCAAAAATCTTACGAGCGATTTCTGAGAAATCTGGTGCCTGAGCTAACTGCTGATCTGTAATACCCGTCAAATGAATAATATGATCATCGAGTTTTTGGTGCGGGTTCACATCACTTGCAAATTCGTCAATCACCTGACCATTTTGCATGATGACAATTCCCACCTGTATAATACTAGCCATTGACGAGGCAAATGTTGCTTCCAAATCAACAATGGCATATTTATTGGTGTTTTTTTCACTCATAGTGACCTTATTATAGCATATCCAAAACACCAAAAAAAGACAAAGTCTTTATTCCAACAATGGAAAAAGCCTAAAAATCGTGTTACACTAGTCCTATGAAAATAAAACGAATTTTAAACCCTGTTGCTCAGGAGAATACCTATATTTTAGAAAACGATACAGCTTGTTTAGTCATTGATCCAGGAAGTGATACTTCTAAAATCTTGACAGAGCTTGAAGTTATTTCCAAACCCATCTCAGCTATCCTTTTGACCCACACGCATTACGATCACATTATGAGTGTTGAAGCTATCCGTCAAGCGCATAAGCATCCTCCTGTTTATGTCGCTGAGGCTGAAAAAGACTGGTTGATGAATCCTGTTGATAATTTATCTGGTCTTCCACGTCATGATGATATGGAGGATGTGATTGTCAATCCTGCTGACTACTACTTTGATTTCACCAAGGACTATAACATTAGCGACTTCTATTTTAAAGTTGTTCCAACTCCTGGACATTCTATTGGCGGTGTTTCCTTTATCTTTGACAAGGAAGAGACTGTTTTTTCTGGTGATGCCCTTTTTAAAGAAACAGTTGGGCGATGGGACCTTCCAACAGGTAACCACGACCAGTTACTCTCTAGCATTCAAAAGCAACTCTTCACTCTTCCTAATCACTATCGAGTTTTCCCAGGTCATGGATGGGACACCACTATCGGTCACGAAAAAGTCTTTAACCCACATTTTTCATAAAAAGATAAGCTCATCACTGCCGTTCTCACTTTGGCAATGTTGGGCTTTTTGAGTACAGAAAAAGAAGACCCTTAGGCCTTCTCATTTGAAACTCTTTAGCGAGCTTATTTAGATTTAATATAGTTAACACCATCTGCTTTAGGTGCAACGGCTTTACCGAAGAATGCAGCCAAAACAATAATTGTCAAGATATATGGTGCAATTTGCAAATAGACGTTTGGTACATGTGAAATAACAGGCAACTGTTTTCCAATGATTGCCAATGATTGTGACAATCCAAAGAACAAACTTGAGAGCATTGCACCAATTGGGCTCCAACGACCGAAAATCATGGCAGCTAAGGCGATGAAACCAGGACCTGCAATCGTTGTAATGGCAAAGTTGTTTGAGATTGATTGTGCATAAACCGCACCACCAACACCACCAAGGAAACCTGAAATCATAACGCCATAGTAACGCATACGGTAGACGTTAATCCCAAGTGTATCTGCTGCCTGTGGGTGTTCTCCGACTGAACGAAGACGCAAACCAAAGCGAGTCTTAAAGATAAGCCACCATGATGCTACCGAAACCAAGATAGCAACATATGCTACCAAAGAAACATTCGTGAAGAAAACTTTACCCAAGAAAGGGATATGATTCAAGATTGGGAATGATACAGTCTTAAAGTTATAACTGATAGCAGGCGTTTGACCAGCACCATAGATAACACGTGTCAAGAAGACGGCCAAAGATGGTGCGATAAGGTTCAACACTGTACCAGAGACAACGTGGTCAGCACGGAAGTTAATTGTCGCAACAGCATGGACCAATGAATAGAGAACACCAACCAGACCTGCTACAATCGCAGCAATCCAAGGTGTCACATCTCCAAAACTTTCTGCAAAAGTTAAGTTAAAGAGAACACCTGCAAAAGCACCAATTACCATAATTCCTTCAAGGCCGACATTTACGATACCGCCTCGTTCAGAGAAAGTTCCACCGATACTTGTAAAAATCAATGGTGCTGAATATTTCAACATAGAGGCAACAATCAAGGCTAAAATAGTAATAAAGTCCATATTAGTTTTGTCCTCCTTTAGCTTTCACTGATTTATGACGAGGGCGAACCCAATATCTAATGATGTAGTTAGCACCAACAAAGAAGATTATCAAGGCTGATACAACATCGATAATTTCAGGTGGCACACCAATCATACCACTCTTACCAATAGACAAGACACCATAAAGAAGTGCGGCAAATGGGATACCGATAGGTGAGTTAGACGCTAAGAGCGCAACCGCCATACCGTTCCAACCGATAGCCAATGAAGAGTTTTGAACAAAGACATTTTGGAATGTACCAAGACCTTCTACTGTTCCTCCAAGACCACAAAGAGCACCTGAGATAATCATTGACATGATAATAACACGTTTAGATGACATCCCTGCATACTCTGACGCATGAGGATTAAGACCTACAGATGTAATTTCAAAACCAGTTGTTGTTTTCTTAAGCAAGAACCAAACTAAGAAGGCAGCCGCAAGAGCAAGGAAGAAACCAATATTGAAACGCGAACCACCAGTTATTTGAGATAAATACTCTGTTTGATAACTAGCTGAGGCTACAACCTTGTTAGAAGCTTCTGAGGAACGCAACATATCAGCTGTAAATCCAAAGCGAATAATATTGTTTGCCACATACAAAATGATGTAGTTCATCATAATGGTTACAATGACCTCACTTGTTCCCAAGTAAGCACGGAGAATACCTGGAATAGCCCCAGCGATACCGCCTGCAACCAGGCCAATGATGACTGTACAGATAACTGAAACCACCTTTGGCAAATCAGGAAATGATAAAGCAAACCATACGGCAGAAACCCATCCTGCCAAGGCCTGTCCTGGCAAACCAACGTTAAAGAAACCTGCCTTAGAGGCAACAGAGAATCCAAGTGCAATCAGAATCAACGGACTCATGGCACGAAGAATTTCACCAATATTTTTCAATGAACCAAAGGCCGTTGAGAAGAGATCATAGTAAGCCCAGAATGGATCGTAACCGAAAATTAACATCAAAACGGCTCCGATCAGCATTCCCAAGAGGACAGCAATTAAAGGAACTGCCCAATTTTGTACTTTTTTAGACATTTGCTTCCTCCTTATTCAATTGTCCACCAGCCATAAGAATACCAAGATCTTGCTTATTCGTTTCAGCAGGATCTAGAATTCCCTGAATTGCACCATCATAGATAACGGCAATTCTGTCTGACATATCAAGAATTTCATCCAATTCAAAGCTGACAACAATAACAGCCTTCCCTTTATCACGTTCAGCAATAATACGTTTACGGATGTACTCAATGGCACCAACGTCAAGACCACGAGTTGGTTGACTAACAATAAGAAGTTCTGGGTCACGGTCAATCTCACGAGCGATAACAGCTTTTTGTTGGTTACCACCAGACAATTCACCACCAGCAATTAATTCTCCTGCACCTCGAACATCAAATTCTTTCATCAATTCACGCGCTTTTGCATTGATGATATTATAGTTCAAGATACCATTCTTAGAATTTGGTTCTTTGTAGTAGGTTTGAAGAGCGATATTTTCAGCAACTGTCATTTCAAGGACCATACCATCACGATGACGATCTTCAGGAATATGACCAACACTCATCTCTGTAATCTGACGAGTTGTCTTATGAATAATCGATTCACCCTTGATAGTAATATCACCTGACTTAACTTTACGAAGCCCTGTAATCGCTTGGACAAGTTCTGTCTGACCATTGCCATCGATACCGGCAATACCAATTATCTCACCAGCACGAACATCTAATGACAGATTTTTAACAGCAGGAATTCCACGGTTCTCGTTAACCACCAAATTTTTAATAGAAAGAACAACTTCTTTTGGATTTGAAGGAATTTTCTCTGTCTTGAAGGAAACCTGATGACCAACCATCATTTCAGCCAAATCAGCATTTGTTGCCCCCTCAATCGTTACCGTATCAATTGATTTACCACGTCTAATAACCGTAACACGATCAGAAACAGCACGAATCTCATCCAACTTATGGGTGATAAGGATAATAGACTTACCTTCTTTAACCAAGGTTTTCATGATGTTTAGAAGTTCCGTAATTTCAGAAGGTGTCAAAACGGCTGTAGGCTCATCGAAAATCAAAATATCAGCTCCACGGTACAAGGTTTTGAGGATTTCAACACGTTGTTGAGCACCAACAGAGATATCTGCTACCTTAGCTGTTGGGTCAACTGCAAGACCGTATCTTTCAGAGAGTTCGGTAATTTCCTTGATAGCCTTCTTCATATCAAGGACTCCACCAGCTTTGGTTACCTCACTACCCAGGATGATATTCTCAGCAACTGTAAAAGCTTCAACCAACATAAAGTGTTGGTGAACCATTCCAATCCCTAGTTTCGTTGCTTTAGACGGTGAATCAATCGTCACCTCTTGACCTTTAACCTTAATGGTTCCGCTCGTAGGTTGCAAAAGACCTGAAAGCATATTCATTAAAGTTGACTTACCTGCACCATTTTCACCGAGGAGGGCATGGATTTCTCCTTGTCTCACATCAAGATTGATATGATCATTTGCCACGAATTCACCAAATTTTTTGGTAATATCGTGCATCTCAATGACATTTGGCTTCGTCATACAATCTCCTTTCAAGAATAATCTTTATTTCAGCAAAGGGGATCATTAACTGCTTCCCTTTGCTGAGACAAAAATTGTCCCAGTTTAAGCTCTATAAAAACTTATGCTTAACTATTATTTGCTAAGACCATCTGTTGGTTTCAATTCACCATTCTTGATTTGATCTTTAGCTTTTACGACTGCATCTTTGATATCTGAAGGGAGATTAGATGTTACAATGTCAACGCCACCGTCTTTGATACCGTAAGTCTTAGTTTTACCACCTTCAAATTTATCGCCTTTGAGTTGTCCGTTAGCGATATCTTTAACAACTGTACCAACTTGTTTGATTGTTGAAGTCAAAACAAAGTTAGATTTTTTCTTGTCTGAAGATGTATAATTACCTTCTGCTGTTTGGTCACGGTCAACACCGACTACCCATACTTTTTTATCACTGTCAGCATCAAGTTTTTCGTTAACTTCTTTAGCAGCTGTGAAGACACCAGTACCAGTACCACCAGCAGCTTGGTAAATTACGTCAACGCCTGAAGCGTACATTGTTGAAGCGATTGTTGTCCCTTTAGCTGCATCAGAGAATGATTCAGCATATTGAACTTGTACATCAATGTCAGGTTTTACTGACTTAGCACCAGCTGTGAAACCAGCTTCAAAACGTGTAATTGTGTCTGATTTTTGACCACCGATGAAACCAACTTTGTTTGTTTTTGATTGCATTGCTGCGGCAATACCTGCAAGGTAAGCTCCTTCATTATCAGCAAACAATACGCTTTCAACGTTCTTTTGGTCTTTAATAACATCGTCAATAATTACATAGTTCACATCTTCGTGTTCTTTAGCTGCGTCTGCTACTGCATCATGAAGAGCAAAACCAACACCAAAGATGAGATTATAATTTTGGTCTACAGCTGATGACATGTTTGTTGCAAAATCAGATTCTGAGTTTGATTGGAAATATGTGAAACCTGAATCTTTTTCAAGTTTGTTAGCTTTACCCCAAGCTTGAAGACCTTCCCATGCTGATTGGTTAAATGATTTATCATCAACACCACCAGTATCTGTAACAATTGCAGCTTTAACTTTCGAATCAGCTGCTGAGCCACCTCGTCCACCACGAGCACAAGCTGCAAGACCAAGTGCCGCAACAGCAACAAGGCCAAGTCCGATAATTTTCTTGTTCAATTTCATCTTGAACACTCCTCCTATAACTCGCAAGATAACTTGCTTAATAAAGAATAAAATAATTCAGACTATTGTAAGTCTGTAAAAGAGTATGGTAACAACTCTCCGACTGTCATCTCGACTGTCGATTTATCTTCAGCGATAAGAATCACTTTAGAATCTGATTTAAAAAATTCCACCATTACTTGACGACAAGCTCCGCAGGGTGAGATAGGATCTTTTGTATCTCCATATATCGCAAGACACGTAAAATCCCGATGTCCTTCAGAAACGGCCTTAAAAATAGCTGTTCTTTCTGCACAATTGGTTAAACCAAATGATGCATTTTCAATATTACACCCTTGAAAAACTTTTCCCTCTTTGGTTAGCAATGCTGCTCCAACTCTAAACTGAGAGTAGGGAACATAGGCGTTTTCTGCTGCTAAAAGAGCTGCTTCTATCACCTGAGCTTTTTTAGTAGCATTCATGACTTTCTTGCCCTTTCATAATAGCAACACCTGATGACGTTCCAATACGGGTAGCACCAGCTTTGATAAAGGCTTGTGCTGCTTCAAGTGTACGAGCCCCACCTGATGCCTTAACACCCATGTCAGGACCAACAGTCTTACGCATAAGCGCAATGTCTTCAATAGTAGCACCACCAGTAGAAAACCCTGTAGAGGTCTTAACAAAGTCAGCACCAGCACTCTTAGCTAATTGACATGCCTTAACCTTTTCGTCATCTGTTAAAAGACAAGTTTCAATAATAACCTTAACAAGCTTTGAACCGCTAGACTCTACCACAGCTTTAATGTCATCTTCAACTAATTTAAAATTTCTAGACTTAAGAGCACCGATATTGATAACCATATCAATCTCATCAGCCCCGTTAGCAATAGCATCTTTAGCCTCAAAGGCCTTGACGGTAGATGTTGATGCTCCAAGCGGAAATCCTATTACCGTACAAACCTTAACTGAACTATCTTTAAGAAAGTTGGCAGCAGTCTTCACCCATGTTGGATTGACGCAAACACTTGCAAATTGATATTCCTTAGCCTCATCAATTAAGGCATGAATCTGTTCTTCATTAGCATCTGCTTTTAATAAAGTATGGTCAATATAGCTATTAACAGGCATAAATAAGCTCCTTAATTAAGTTTAGATGAAGACCTAGGAAATGATTTTTAATATTTCTGTCGGTTTTTTACACACTTTACCAATAATAACATTTTTTTTGAATTCAGTCAGCAATTTTTTATTTAAATTTTCTTGACTATAAACCTTAGCA